>TARA_R110002074_G_scaffold133002_1_pt1 | contig 65235 bp, 59 predicted proteins | sample TARA_R110002074 | Tara Oceans TARA_R110002074 (sample SAMEA4397215) | marine metagenome | biome: Polar Biome; feature: [MIX] marine epipelagic wind mixed layer (ENVO:01000061); material: water (ENVO:00002006), including particulate matter (ENVO:01000060) such as... | depth 10-100 m
GTACAAAGAGGACGAAACTAACAAAACCTTTACAGGGCATTTTACAATTAAACGATAGATAATAGTTAATTATGAAAATAAAAAAAACATACCTAAGTCTTATATTTTTGTGTACTTCTTTTATGTATGCACAGGATGGGATTCCAACTTATTCAGATTATTTTGCTGATAACCTTTATTTGTTGCACCCATCAATGGCAGGTTCTTATTCCTATGGTAAAGTTAGGCTTACGGCGAGACAACAATGGTTTGACCAAGATGAAGCACCTAATATTCAAACATTAAGCTACCACACGAGGCTTGGTGATCGCGCCGGAATTGGAGCTATTTTATTTAATGATCAAAACGGATATCATTCGCAGGTAGGAGGGTATTTAACCTATGCCCACCATATTATGTTTTCAAGGAGTAAGTATGATTTAAACCAATTATCCTTCGGATTAAGTGCTGGACTCATTCAGTCTAAACTAGATGAAACTAATTTCGATCCTAATGATTTCGATCCTATTATCGCTGGAATTGTTCAGAGCACTTCTTATTTTAATGTGGATGCTGGGATGTCTTATAACTTTTTAGATTTTCAGGCTCATTTTACCGTGAAAAATTTACTTTTCAGAAATAGAAACTTGTTTAACGAAGAGTATGAATCTAACAATCAAAGAGCTTATAATATAGCTGCATCCTATGGTATTTCTACAACCTACGGTATTTGGACTTACGAACCTTCTTTCTTGTTTATCTGGAAAGAACGAACCAATGAACAATCTATTGATGTAAACTTCAAAGCATTTAGAAGCATGGATTTTGGGAGAATTTGGGGAGGAATTTCGTATAGAAGAAGTTTTGATGGAGCCGAATACTTAGACGGTACAGAAATTAAAGATCAACAATTACAATATATAACTCCAGTAGTAGGGGTGAATTACAACAAATTTGTTGTAGCCTATACTTATTCTTATCAAACTGGGAATGTTCGCCTTCAAAAAGGAGGATTTCACCAGTTAACCATAGGATACAATTTCCTAGAAGGTAATTATAAAAGTTGGTCTCAGGATATGAGATACAACGGGATGTTGCGTCCCAATACAAAATAAAAAAAAGCCCCGAACGGGGCTTTTTTTAATTCCAAGTGTAGTTTTTCTTCTTAGCTTGTTTTTTAAGTGCTTCAATCATAGCACTTTCTAAACCGTTACTGGTATTCTTTTTTTCGTTTGCAATAAACGCTCTTCTTTGTTCATTTAATTTAGCAATTTCAGATTGAATTCGCTCTCGTTCTTTCTTTTGCTTTTCAACATAAGCTTTAATTTCAGCTTTCGATTTTCCCTGAAGATTTTCAGGTAAATCTTCTTTTTTCAATTTATCATAACTAAAATCTGCTTCCTTTTCAGCATCTACCAAATCCCAAGTACTGTTGTTGTAAAAATGGGAACCTTTTGAAACTGTTCTGCTTACAGCGTTTGCTTTGCTGTATTCTTCAGCATTTGCATCTTGCATTTCCTGTACAGCAACTTTTTCTCTCCCGTAACGTCCATAAGGAATATACGTTCCGTTTAATTGAATGTTTAATTGAAGAATTAAATCATCGTAAGGAGAAGGAATATGAACGGTTTGCTGGTTGTGATTAATTGCCATATAATCACCGTAGGCAAGTTGTGCGCCTTCTTTCCATTTTGTGTTTACCCCGTGCGTGTAGTCTCCACAAAAGATGGTATTAACCACAACGTCTTTTTCTTTTGCCATATTTGCTGCATCGCGATAATCTATTTTTCCCTGAGTAAAAGGCTCGTTACCTGCTATAAATATCATTTTAAGGTCATCGGCATCATTTCCCCAATCAAGTTGTGATAAGGATGCAGATATTACGGTTCCACAATATTCGCTACCTCCATTGGTGGTCAAAGAGAACAACTCTTTCGAGATATCATCAAGGTCACTTGTAAATGCCAAAATTTTTCTGATATAACCATCTCTGGAACTTAGATTGTCGTTTCCATATTCGTATAAAGCAATTTCCAAATTGGGTTGCTCATGCTTACATTTAGCATACGAAAGTTCATTGACAATTTCCCAAAGTTGGGCTTTGGCTTGATCTATTAAACCATCCATACTATTACTGGTGTCCAATAATAAGGCCACTTTAATAGCATGTTTAGAAATGGGTGGAGCCACTTCCACAGGTTCTGTAAAAGCTACTTTTTTCTTTTCCTCTGCTTTGCAAGCAAAAAAGGAAAGAGATAATGTGATAATGAGGAGTGTTTTCAAGATTTTCATAACTAACTGTTTTATTTTGTGTAAACATAAACCCATCTTTTTTCTGAAAAAACCTACTTTGAGCGAATGACCCATTTGAATGAGGGAAATGATACACACTTTTAGAGAACCATTCTTTTTTTCCATCGAAAATGTGAATAATTGAAAATCCCTGTTTTCTCATCTGCTTCAAAGTGCGTATGTTTACATTTTAAAACTGAAATGAAACGCATTTTATCCATATGTATCTTGTTGTTTTTTAGCGGAATATTATTCTGTTCCGCACAAAATAAAGCAACATCGCAACCTCCTTTTCCATTAAAGGGAAAAGTGGTGAATGCTGCAGACTATTCGCCTATTTCAAAGGTGAATATCGAAATCACTGGAAAAGGGTATACCACTACCAACAATGCTGGGGAATTCACTATTGAAGCACGAATTGGAGATGAATTGGTGGTTCGGAGTGATGATTTTAAAACCGTCTATTACATTATTAAAGACCAACAAAAAATTACCGTTGAAGTTGAAAAAGTGGAAAATGAAGCTGCCCCCATTTCAACGCGATCAAGGTCAACCAATAAAGATTTTTTTAGAGTCTATATCGATTCTGCAAACTATTTTTTGAAAAAGGATGCAAAACGAAGTATTGAGTATGTCACGAAAGCACTTGAATCGGTAACAGGAAAAAACCCAACAAATCTTCAAAATGCAGTGGCATTTGAAACCTTAGGCGATATAAATTTACAATGGCAACTGCCCGATTTAGCACTTTCAAATTACAAACAGAGTGTCAATTTTAGCCCAAATATTAATACCCGTATCAAGCTGGCGAAAGCCTATATGCGAAATGGAAATTACCAAGAAAGTATTCAAGAATATAAAAATTTACTGAAGGCAGATCTTACTCCCTATCAGCAAGTAGAAGCATACGAAGGTCTTGGTGATAACTACAAAGCGACCAACGATGCTGTAAAAAGTGTATTTAACTACCAAAAAGGATTGGATATTGCTAATCTGAAAAAGATTACTCCAAAAATCACCGATTTAAACTCCAAAATAGGGGAGGCCTACGCTAAAGGTGGCGCTATAGAAGAAGCACAAACCTATTTTGAGAACTCGCTTACCCTTTCAAAAAGTGAGAATAAAAAGCGTGCTGTTGAAGAGAAAAATAAAGTAGCCGATTTTTACAATCAAAAGCGTGATTTTGACAAGGAAATAGAACTTCGCCAAGAAACCTTAGACGAAATCCAGTCCATGGATGCCGAAGAGTCTGAAGACGATATTAATAGCCCGCTTACACCGCAACGTCAAAATTATAAAATTGCCAATGCCTATGTGGCGCAGGATAAATATCAAGAGGCGATTCCCTTTTTAGAAAAAAGTATTGCCGAAGCCGATAAAAAAGAGGATCTCGTGGTACAAAAAGATGCCACGCGTAAACTTTCTGAAATATATAGAGATATTGGCGATTATGGAAAAGCCGCTGAAAGCTATGAGCGTTATGTGGAAGTGGTGGATGAGTTGTACATTAAAAAAGAACAGGAATTATCGCAAGCCACGCGTTTCAGCAAAGAAATTGCGTTACGGCAAAACCGAATTACAAGCCTTGAAAACGAACGTAAATTGAACGAAAGTAGGTACAAACTGGCCTTTGAAAATCAGGAGTTGATTGAAAAAAATAACAAAATCCAAAAGTGGATTATTGGTTCTTTAATTCTCATTGCCTTGCTACTATTATTCACCGCGTACACCCAGCGTAAAAATGTACAGCAGCAAAAATTTGCCAATAATCTGCTCGCGCTAAAATCGTTGCGAACGCAAATGAATCCACATTTTATTTTTAATGCCCTTAACTCGGTGAATAGTTTTATTGCTAGTAATGACGAACGTGCGGCCAATAAATATTTAAGTGAATTTTCACAATTGATGCGTTCAGTTTTGGAAAACAGCGAAGAGGATTTTATTCCGCTTTCCAAAGAAATTGAATTGCTAGAATTGTATGTGAAACTGGAACACTTTCGCTTTAAAGATAAGTTTGATTATGAAGTAACTGTCGATGAAAGTATTAATGTAGACGATTTTGTAATTCCGCCAATGTTGCTTCAGCCTTACGTGGAGAATGCCGTTTGGCACGGACTTCGATACAAAGAAGACAAAGGAATGTTGAAAATTCATTTTCAGCAAAAGGATAAAGAAACCGTGAGTATTACAATTGAAGATGACGGAATAGGTCGAAAAAAATCGAAGGAATTAAAGACCGAAAATCAGAAAAAACAAAAATCCAAGGGAATGGGGAATATTCAGAAAAGAATCTCCATCCTTAATGAAATGTATAAGGACAAAGTGGATGTTATTGTGGAGGATGCCTTTGAAAATGAAGCGGGAACCCTTGTTAGACTCACCTTAAAAAAAGACTAAATGAATCTATGCGCCATAGTTGTTGAAGACGAAGAAACCAGTCGGGAAATTTTGAAAAATTACTTGGCTAAATATTGCCCAAATGTTGAAGTTTTGGGAGAAGCTGGGAATATAGAGGAAGCCTTGGTGCTTATTAATACTCACGAACTAGATTTGGTCTTTCTCGATGTAGAAATGCCCTACGGAAATGCCTTCGATTTGTTAGATAAAGTGGGTGACAGAACTTTTGAAACCGTGTTTGTCACTGCCTACGACCATTATGCCATTGATGCGTTGAATGCACATGCTTCGTATTATTTATTAAAACCTATTGATATCGATAAATTGATAGATGCGGTAAAATATGTTTCTGAAATAAAAGAACAAGAAAACAGGCTTCAGAATACAATACTAAAACCGAAGCAAACAGTGGTGGCGGGTAAGATTACCATTCCGTTGCAAAACGGATTTGAGGTATTGCAAGCATCAGCTATTTTATATTGCCAGGCAGACGATAATTACACCAATATTTTCTTGAAAGACAAAAAGAAATTGGTGAGTAAAACCTTAAAGTATTTTGAAGATATGCTTACCGAAAATGGCTTTGCGCGCGTGCATAAATCGTATTTGGTTAATGTAAATGCTATTGTAGAATACAAAAAAGGAAAAGGCGGAAGCGTAGTCCTTGAAAATGGAAAAGAAATTATGGTGAGCCCTTCTAAAAAGAAGGAATTGTTGAGTTATTTTAGTTAATTGTCTGGTTGTGCGTACCTGCCGACAGGCATGTTAACGAATTCAATTTTGTCGTTCCGCACGACGATGCGGAATCCACAGCTAGTTTAAAATAGATTCCTGTTTTCACGGGAATGACAATAAATAAACATTTTTAATATGATCATAAAACCCATCAACGGAAAACACCCTCAAATCCCTTCTGATTGCTTTATTGCCGAAAATGCGACCATAGTTGGCGATGTCGTGATGGGGAATCATTGCAGTATTTGGTTTAACGCCGTGATACGTGGCGATGTACATTATATTAAAATGGGCGATAAAGTGAATGTGCAGGATGGTGCTGTGATTCATGCGACCTATCAAACTTCGCCCACCAATATTGGTAATAATGTTTCTATTGGGCATAATGCCATTGTCCATGGTTGTACCATTCACGATAATGTGCTTGTTGGGATGGGGAGCATTGTAATGGACGATTGTGTAGTAGAAAGCAATAGTATTATTGCTGCCGGTGCTGTAGTCACCAAAAATACACATGTAGAAAGTGGAAGCATCTACGCCGGCGTTCCTGCCAAAAAAGTAAAGGATATTAGTAAAGATTTAATTGAAGGAGAAATCAACAGAATTGCCGATAATTATATGAAGTATTCGAGTTGGTTTAAGGAGTAATCAAAACTCTTTTTTTTCAATCGAAATCTTTTCAGTAAACTCTTTTAACAAAAATTGAAGCGTATCTGTTTCGGCATTGGTATAAAACTGAAGCGTAGGCGTTAGCTCTTCATCTTGTAATAAATTATTTTCAGCTAAAATAGCTTTGGTTTGCTTTGCTACTGCTTCCCCAGAATCGATAATGGTAATATGTTTGGGAAGTATTTTTTGCAACTGCGGAATGATATACGGATAGTGGCTACAACCCAACACCAGATAGTCAATATTGGCTTCTATCATAGGGCGTATATGTTTTTCTAGCAATTCCTGCATTTCAGGACTGTCTAAAGCTCCTTTTTCAATTAGAGGGACCAATCCCTCGCCTACTACTTCGGTGAGTTGAATACCATTTGTAAAGGCTTCAGATGTTTTATGAAACAGTTCGCTACTAAGCGTTCCTTTGGTAGCTAAAATTCCAATACTTTTTGTTTTAGATTTAAGTGCTGCGGGTTTTATGGCAGGTTCAATCCCAATGATTGGGATGTTGTAATTGGCTCGTAAAACTTTAATAGCATTGGTAGTGGCCGTGTTACAGGCTACCACTATAATTTTGCAGCCTTGAGCGATGAGGAATTCGGTGTTTTTTATACTTAAAGCTGTGATTTCTTCTTTGGAGCGATTTCCGTAAGGAGCATATTTGCTATCGGCTAGGTAGATGGTGTCTTCAAAAGGGAGGAGTGTATGGATTTCTTTCCAGATGGAAGTACCGCCCACACCCGAATCGAAAATTCCAATAACTCCGTTTTGTTTCATTGAGTATAAACTAATATTGTGTAAATACAAGTGACATTTTTTTTCGAAAAAGAATAAAATCTTGTTTAGACTCGTTGTATTTATCCCTTGCTTTGTGAGTAAAGATAAAAAAAGACCCCACAGAAATACTTCTGCGGGGTCCTAAATTTTTTGTGATTCAGAAATTAAATTCCTAATTCTTTCTTTACATCTGCAAGAAGATCTTTTCCATCTGAAAGGATTACTCCAGAACCTTGAGAAGAATCTAATACATACTGGAAGCCTTGTGCTCTCGCTACTTTTTGAATCGCATTACGTGCTTTGTCCAAAATAGGCTGGTACAAGTCTCCTTCTTTTTTCTGAAGATCTTGAAGCGCTTGTTGTCTGTAAGCACCTATGTTGTTTTGCATGCCTTGCACTTCTTCAATTCTTTTTCTGTTTTCTTCTTCCGTTTTAGAATCGGCTTCGGCATCGTACTGCTTAATTTTAGTATCAAGCTCTTTTGCCATGGCCTTAATCTCTGTGTCGTAAGTCTTTTGTAATTTTTCTAACTGGCTTTGAGCAGCTTTCATTTCTGGCATAGCAGCCACTAAATCTCCAGTGTTAATATGTGCTATTTTAGATTGTGCATTTACAAAACTAGTAGCTCCCATAAAAAGCATTACTGCTACAAAAAGTAAATTAATTTTTTTCATTGTAAGAAATTATTTGAGTGTTTATAGATTTATTGTTTAACTATTTTAGTTACCTCCATCACCTTCTTCAGTGCCTCCAGTTGGTGGTCCGCCACCACCATTTCTGGCATTTTCGATAGAGTCTTTTCTTTGTTGTCTTTCTTCAAGAAGCCTTTGTCTCTTGGCTTCAAATTCAGCTTTTTTAACTGCTCTAAGAGAATCACGTTGTTTTTTACGCTCCTCCATCATTTTTTCTCTTTCATTCTTTTTGTCCTCAATGGCTTCTTCTCGTGCAGTAACTTCTTTATCTTCTTCAAGCGATAGGTTGTCGCGCTTTTCTATTTCTTTCTTTTCTCTCTTGTTGGTTGCTTCTTCTCTTTTTGCAGCACGGTTAATTTGTCTTAAAACCTGTTCACTTATATCATTTCTTTTTGCGGCAAAAAGCATCACGATGTCTGCCGATTTATCAAAAATGAAATCATATTTTTTTGCTTCTGCAATTTCTTGAACAATATTGAATACTTGATCTTGAATGGGTTGGACTAGTTGACGTCTTTGAATGTCTAAATCGCCATTAGGGCCAAAACGATTTTGTTGATACTCTAGCATTTCGTCTTCTAGAATTTTAATTTCTTCTTCACGCTCTTCTACCAATTCTTTGGTTAGAAGCACTTTTTCATTTGCCAAGTTCAATTTCATCTGGTCAATTTCCTTCGACATTTTTTCGAGGTCTTTTTTCCATTTTTGAACTTTTCCTTCTAATTGTGTAGTAGCTTCTTGATATTCAGGAACACTTTCAAGGATGTATTCCATATCAATATAGCCTATTCGCACACCTCTTTGGGCGTCCATAGCGAAGCTAAAACAAATAATTGCCAGAAGTGAAAGAATGAATCTAGTTGTTTTCATAATTGCTGGTTGTTACTTAGAAAATATCGTGCCAAATTTAAAATTGTTGCCCAATGATAAAGTGGGTTTCCCATCCATTTTTCTGATTTCCATTTAAAACAGGATCAAATCCATATCCGAAATCTATCCCCAAAAGACCAAAAGCAGGCATAAATATACGAATTCCTGCGCCAGCAGACCTTTTTAAATTAAAAGGATCGTAATTTCTAAAGCCGTCGTATGATCCACCACCTTCTGCAAATGCCAATACATAAATTGAAGCCAATTGCTTCAATGTGACTGGGTAACGTAACTCTAACGAAAATTTATTGTAAATGTTATCTCCATCGGTTGTTGAAAGTGATTGATTAGGATAACCGCGTAATTGAATTACTTCTCTTCCGTCCAAACTGAAAGAACCTAATCCGTCCCCTCCCACAAAAAATCTTTCAAACGGAGGAATTCCTCTATCATTATTATACGCTCCTAAAAATCCAAACTCTGCTTTTGGGCGTAGGACTAAATCTCCTACGATAGTAGAATACCAAGTGGCTTGAAACTTAACTTTATAATATTCTAGCCAGTTAAAACGAGTTTGATCAATTACAGAACGTCGCTCTCTAGCATCCACCACTTCCGTTTCTGTAGAGGTGTTTGTATTAATAATGGTTTCTAATTCACTTCGTTCGTCTGCTAAAGCACTATAATCAACGCCATTAAATAACGAATAGGGAACCGTAAGTTTTGCGCTTAAACTAAAATCTGATCCGCTTCTCGGGTAAATAGGGTTTGCAGAAGTACTGTTTCTTCCAATTCCTATGGTATATGCCAAGTTATTTGAAAATCCATCTCCAAAAGTGAAAAGTCCTGTGTTATAATTTTTTAAGTTGTAATGCTGAAAACTTACGGCTTGAGATAACTGAAAATAATCATCTGGCCACTTTAATCTTTTGGCAATACCTACAGAACCCCCAGTAATTAAAAAGCGTTGGTCCTTGTCTCTTTCACGCGCCACAAAATCATATCGATATTGGATGGTATGCGAAAAAGAGGTATTAAGCTGTACGGGTTTTTTACCTCCCAACCAAGGCTCGGTAACCGAAATACTATAGGTTTGATAGAAAGTACTGGCCTGTGCTCTTAACGATAAACGTTGTCCGTCTCCCATAGGGATAGGCTTATATGCTTCTCCATTAAAGATGTTTCGAAGTGAGAAGTTATTAAAAGACAATCCAAGTGTTCCTACAAATCCACCTCCACCATAACCACCTTGTAATTCAATCTGGCTTGAACCTTTTTCAACTACCGAATACTCCATATCTAAAGTACCGTTGTTGGCATCCACGTTTTTGAAATTAGGGGATAATTGTTCAGGATCAAAATACCCTAACTGTCCCAATTCTCTTATGGTTCTAATAACGTTTCGTTTACTGTATTTTTGACCAGGACGTGTTCTTAATTCTCTATAAATTACATGGTCATTGGTTTTATCGTTTCCAACAACAGTCACATGATCAAAATATGCTAATTTTCCTTCCCTAATTCTAATTTCGAAATCAATGGTATCGTTTCTAACTGCGACTTCAACAGGATTAATTTGAGAGAATAAGTATCCTTCGTTTTGATACAAGTTGGTAATATCTGCCGCGTCAGGCTCAGATTTATCTTCAATACGCTCCTGAAGCAACGTTCCGTTGTAAGTATCGCCTTTATTAATAGCCAAATATTGTTTTAATTGGCTATCTGTATACACACTATTTCCAATAAACCGAATATCACCAAAGTAGTATTTCTTGCCCTCTTCAACTTTTAGTTTTAACGAAATATGTTTTTCGTCATTAACGATAAGAGTGTCACTTAATACCCGAGCATCACGGAAACCATTTTCTTTATATTTCTGAATAAGGGTCGCTTTATCTTCTTCGTATCCAACATCGGTATATTTAGATTTTTTGAAAATTCGAATAGGATTTTTTTGCTTCACGTTTTTCATAAACTTCCGAAGCTTTTTATCCTTTATCTGCTCATTTCCTTCAAAAGTAATGGATTTCACTTTTACTCTTTTTCCTTTGTTGATAAGGATTTTCATATCCTGACCAGTTTCAACTCCAGCAGAGTCCTTTATGGGGGTAGTAGAAACGATAACATTGGTATTAAAAAAGCCTTGATCGCGATACTTGTTTTTAATATAATTTTTGGTAGTAGTGATTAGGTTCTTGGTAATTTTTGTTCCATTCACCAAGTTATTATCCTTTTTAATTTCTTTTGCTTTCCCTTTACGAATCCCTTCTATAGTAACTTCATTTAACTTAGGAAGTTCTACAATATAGAGTTCTAGGTCAACCTCATCACCATCAATATTTGTGACGTAAAATGCGATATCGCTAAAAAGGTTTTGTTCCCAAAGTTTTTTGGTAACATTACTTAGTTTCTCTCCTGGAATATAAATTCTATCTCCAATTTTAAGTCCAGTAAAAGCAATTACGGTATTCTCATTAAAGTTTTGAGCGCCTGTAACGGTAATGCTTTTAATGGAATAACGAGTTCCAGAATCTAGCTCTTTTTTTTGAGCCGAAGCCGAGATAGTAGTGAATACTGCCAAAAACAATAAGCAGTATAAGTGGTTGTAAAATCGTTTCAGTGTATTATGGTTCAAGTTGTTCGCTCGTCTTTCCAAATCTTCTTTCTCTTTTCTGATAATTTATAATCGCTTCAAAAAGATGGTCTTTTCTATAATCTGGCCAAAGGGTATCTGTAAAATACAATTCGGCATATGCTATTTGCCACAGTAAAAAATTACTTATTCGCAACTCACCGCTTGTTCTTATTAATAAATCTACATCTGGTAAGTCACGGGTGTAAAGATGATTATTTATTACTGATTCATCAATACTCGACGGCGAAATTAGGTTATTTTTAACTTTGTCGCTAATCTCTTTAATAGTTTTTATGATTTCTTCCCTAGAGCCATAACTTAAGGCTAGGGTTAGGGTCATGCGTGTGTTTGATTTTGTCTTTTCTATTACATCCAATAATTCTCTGCGTGCTTTTTTAGGAAGCGCGTCTAGATTACCTATGGCGTTAAGCTTTATTTGATTGTCCAGAAGAGTTTTAATTTCACTTTTTAAAGATGAAACTAATAGCTTCATAAGTGTATCTACCTCTATTTTTGGTCGGTTCCAGTTTTCAGTAGAAAAAGCGTATAAAGTTAAATAAGGAATAGGAAGTGCTGCACAAGCCTCTACAATTTCTCGAACTGCTTTTGTCCCATTTTCATGGCCAAAAGTTCTAAATAACCCTTGTTTTTTAGCCCAACGACCATTTCCATCCATAATCACTGCGAGATGCTTAGGAAGCTTTTTTTTGTCTATTTGGGTAATTAAATCCATTTAAAAATTGCAGTAACAGGGTTTTCGTCCGAACATAACTGTTAATGAAACGCCAGTAAATACATACCAGTCATCGCTGTTAATATTTCCAAATTTAAGTGTTTCTTCGTCCGCAAGTCCTCCAGTTGGATTACTTCCGTCTAGATTATCTGTAAAAGTATATCTCGCACCAAATTCAAATCCAATAACAAACCGAGAACCAACAGTAGCTTTATAACCAATTACCATGGGGATTGCAATTGAACCAGCATTATCATATTCTACAATTTGATCATTTCCTCTTTTGTAAAGCGCATTATATCCAAAATAGGTAAGTCCTGTGTAAAGATACGGTGTTCCCTCTGGATATCCTGAATGTATATTAAATTCCCAAAAGGTATATTCAAGTCCTACGGAAGCTTCTAATATTGAATTGTTAAAGGAATATCCTCTTTGTTTTCTTCTTTCTTCACTTGACTCAGAATCATCGCCTTTAATTTGACCATACATTATAGATCCCCTAAAAGAATGACGTGCACTGCGGTTCCATTTAAATATTCCTCCAAAAACTAAGTTGTTTGGGGAGATATAATTGGTTTTTCCAATATCTCCTATATAATTGGTTCCTCCCAAAAACCCTCCAACCTCATAGGTTTGTGAATTTCCCAAAAAAATACAGCTTGTAATTAAAAAAATTGATAAAAAGTACCTCATATTCTCTAAAAGTTTGCAAATATAACAATTAACTTTGCTTCACCATAGTTTCAGCAAATTAGTACAGTGTGTAAAACAAAATTTAAGAGGTTTTATTGTTTAATTACGCTTGTCTTCTCCCCAAAGTAATTTCTCTCTAAGGGTTTTAATAAATGAACTGTTTTCCATTTGTACCATTTTTATAGTAAATGGAGCTTTTTTAATAGTAATATGCGTATCGTTGGTAAGGGTTGCAATTCTTGAGTCTAACGAAACCAAATAGCTATCCTCTCTTCCCGAAACTTTTAAGGATAAAACGCTAGAATCGGGCAATACTAAAGGCCTTGCGTTAAGATTATGCGGGGCAATAGGCGTAATAATAATGCTTGAGGCTCCTGGATCCATAACGGGTCCACCACAACTTAAGGAATATCCTGTCGAGCCCGTTGGAGTAGATACTATAAGGCCATCACTCCAATAAGAGGTAAGATATTCGTCATCTACTTTTGTGTCTACCTTTATCATAGAGGTAGTATTCTTTCGGTTTACTGCAATTTCGTTTAATGCAAAATTGAGGGGAGAAAGCTCTTTATTAGGTGGGGTAGTTTCGATGGTTAGGAGACTTCTTTCAGATATTTGATATTTCCCTTCCATTAAATTTTGAATGCTTTCAGTAATTTTTTCTTTCTGAATAGTTGCCAAAAACCCAAGTCGTCCTGTATTAATTCCTATAATGGGAATGCCTAAATCCCTCACAAAAGTGACGGATTTTAATAAAGTTCCATCACCTCCAATGCTCAAAAAAAAATCGTAAGATGTATCTAGTTTTTTGAAGGTTTCGATACTGCTTACTGGGGTAGAAATCCCTTCGTGTTGTTCAATGATTTTCAAAAAACCTTCTTCAATAAAGACGTTGGCTCCATTTTTTTGGAGCACATCCAAAATAAGTTGAATATATTCTTCTGGATCTTTGTGATAGAATTGCCCGTAAATACCAATCTTCATTGCTTAGATATTTAGGTATTTGTTAAGGTAGTCTGAACGTTCTTTTAGCTCATCATTCATTTTATCTTCTTCGTGTTCTGAAACTACATTGTAGCCATATCTTCTAAACGTTTGAGCGATGGAATTCATTCCGGAATGACCAATTTTTATGGTAGTTTGTGTAATGTCATTTTCAATATTAGAAATAAATGCACCAAGAACTTTTCCATCATTAGACTCAACAATCTGGCAAATTTCGCTAAAAGAATAATCGTGGCTTCCTTTTTCTACGACGATAATCCCTCCTGTTTCATTTAAAAAAGGGGTGTGATTGAATAAATCCATAATGTCACTCAGTTCGTAATACCCAACATACGATCCTTTTTCGTCTAAAACAGGCATAATATTAGAACCTTTTTGTGCAAAAGCCTCCAAAATATCAAGCCAGTTGGTAGTCACTCTCACAAAAAAAGGTTCTACTGCATAACGATAATCGTTTAATGTTTTATCACTATCAAAACAATGAGCGTCCGTTTCAGAAATACAACCTATAAAGATACCCTCTTCCGAAACAGGAATGTGTGAAAAGGTAAGCTGATTAAAAGCATTTTTTACTTGCCTTAGGGTATCGTTACTATCGAAAGGCTTTAAATCGTTTATGATATAACTTTGTGTATCCACTATTCAATTTTTATGCAAATTACTTAAAATAACCGTGCCAAAAGGGACTTCAAGTTTGTATTTTTGTCAAATATCTTTTAAAAAATGACAAAATTAAGCGTTAATATTAATAAAATTGCCACACTACGCAATGCTCGGGGAGGAAATATGCCTAATGTGGTGCAAGCTGCAAAAGATATTCAAAAATTTGGAGCCCAAGGAATTACCATTCATCCAAGACCTGATGAGCGTCATATAAAATACCAAGATGCATACGATTTAAAATCAGTGGTTACCACCGAATATAATATTGAAGGAAACCCAATGGATGCATTTTTGGATATGGTTTTTAAAATTAAACCTACCCAAGTAACCTTAGTTCCAGATGCTGTGGATGCCATTACGTCCAATGCTGGCTGGGATACCATAAAACACGGAGGGTATTTAAAGGAAATTATTGCTGGTTGTAAAAAACAGGGTATTAGAACCTCCATTTTTGTAGATCCTAATATGGAAATGATAGAAGGAGCGGCTAACACTGGAACCGATAGAATTGAATTGTATACCGAAGCATTTGCCCATCAATATAGTTTAGGAAACAAAAAAGCCATTGAACCATATACACAATGTGCGATAAGAGCCCATGAACTTGGATTGGGAATTAATGCAGGACATGATTTATCATTGGATAACATTCAGTTTTTTAAGGAAAATATTCCTAATTTATTGGAAGTTTCTATAGGGCATGCGCTCATTTGCGAAGCCCTTTATATGGGATTAGAAAATGTGATCAAACAATATCTTCAAAAACTACAATAATGCAATTGCACTCTCAAATAATTGGGGAAGGAACCCCATTTGTTATTCTTCATGGGTTTTTAGGTTCTGGGGATAACTGGAAAACATTAGGAAACGATTTTTCTGAAAAAGGGTATCAAGTTCATTTGGTAGATCAGCGTAATCACGGAAGAAGTTTCCATAGCGATGAGTTCACCTATAAATCGATGAGTGAAGACCTAAAGCATTACTGTGAGGAGCATCAATTAAAAGAAATTATTTTGCTGGGGCACTCTATGGGTGGAAAAACAGCCATGGAGTTTGCTACAACCTATCCCGAAAAAGTTTCAAAACTAATTGTAGCAGATATAGGTCCAAAATCGTATCCAGAACACCATCAAGATATTTTGAAGGCGTTATCGTCTTTAAATTTTGATGAAATAACCTCAAGAGGGGAAGCAGATGAGGTGCTTTCACAATACATTCCGCATTTTGGGACGCGTCAATTTTTATTGAAAAACCTGTATTGGATAGAAAAAGGAAAGCTTGCACTGCGCATCAACCTTCCAGTCCTTATTAAAGAATACAACATAGTGGGTGATGCACTCGCAGATGATGCCACTTTTGAAAAAGAAACGCTTTTTGTAAAAGGTGAAAAATCGGGTTATATCCTTCCTATGGATGAAATTCTCATTCACAAACATTTTCCAAAAGCTAAATTTGAAACCATTTCTAAGGCAGGACATTGGTTACATGCCGATAATCCTTCTCAATTTTATGATAAGATTATGGAATTTTTAAAATGATTTTTCGAAATTTAAATCAATAAAACAAACAACTATGCAAACGATATTAAAAATATTACTTACCGCCGTTGCGGTCATGATTTTGGCATATATTCTTCCTGGAGTGGAAGTGGCAAGTTATTGGTCTGCAGTGATTGTAGCTGTGGTATTAGCCCTTTTACGTCTTATAGTGAAGCCTATTTTAGTGTTTCTTACCTTTCCAATAACCATTGTAACTTTAGGATTATTTCTATTGGTTATTAATGCTGCCATCATTTTAATGGCAGACTATTTTATCGGTGGATTTGCCGTTCGAAACTTCTGGTGGGCGTTGGCGTTTAGTGTATTATTGTCCATTTTACAATCCATCCTATTCTCTATTGTAGAAAAGGATACATTAAGACGATAAATACACTGGCTATTTGCTTGTTAGGTTCTAACAAATACACTACTTTTGCACCCAATTTTTAAGGGATTTTCATGAATATTACAAAGAAAGATATAGATAGCTTAAATGCTGTACTTACGGTAGAAATTTCAAAAGATGACTACGCCGCAAACGTAGAAAAAGTACTTTCAAATTACCGTAAAAATGCGAACATACCTGGATTCCGTAAGGGTCATATCCCAATGGGAATGGTTAAAAAGCAGTTTGGTAAAGCAGTTTTAGTTGAAGAAGTAAACAAATTACTTCAAGAAAAGCTAAACACCTATTTAACAGAAGAAAAACTTGATATTTTAGGAAATCCACTTCCTAAAAACGATGCCGATATTAATTGGGATTCTGAAGATTTTTCTTTCGAATTTGAACTTGGATTAACTCCAGATTTTAAAGTTGACCTTCAAAAGAAAGCGACCACAAGCTATAAGGTTGTAGCCGATAAAAAAATGCTTGACAACCAAGTAAAAACCATACGAAAACAATATGGAAAACTGATTTCGAAAAAAGTGGTGGCAAAGGAGGATGAGATTACAGGAACGTTTACTGCTGAAGAAAAGGAGATCGACAATAAGGCAACTTTTTCTACCGATGTTATTAAAGGCAAAAAACAATTAGATAGCCTGCTTGGAGCCAAGGTTGGTGATGTAGTTACCCTAAAAACAAAAGGATTGTTTAATGATGACCATGACAATCAAAAATATTTAGGCGTTTCTCATGACGATGCTCATGGGTTGGATATTGAGGTTGCATTAACTATTGAAGAGATTAATACACGCGAAATGGCGGAACTGAACCAAGAGTTGTTCGATAAGTTGTTTGGTGAAGGTGTGGTAACTTCAGAAAAAGAATTGAAGGAAAAGATTAAAGAAGATGCCGAGCGTCAATTTATGCAGCAAAGTGATCAAAAATTACTGAATGATGTGGTGGAAACGTTAATTGAAACTACAAAATTCGACTTACCATCAGACTTCCTAAAGCGTTGGATAAAATCAACAGGAGAGTCTAAACTTACTGAAGAAGAAGCAAAAGCCGAATACGAAAGAAGCGAAAAAGGATTGCGTTATCAATTAATTGAAGGGAAATTGCGAGAGGAAAATAAAAGTCTTCAAATTACATTTGAGGAGTTAAAAAGCTACGCAAATAATATGATTAAAGCGCAAATGATGCAATTTGGTCAGATGAATCCTACAGATGAAGAAGTGGAAGGAATTACAGCTAGAATTATGAGTAATAAAGAAGAGGTAGAAAAATTGACAGAGCAGTTAAATACTAATAAATTGCTTCAATTCTTTAAGGAAAATGCAAAACTGAAGACTAAGGAAGTTACGTACGAAGAATTCATAAAAGAAGCGTACGCTTAATTCAGCGAAAAAATAGGTATATTTATGGCGTTGAATTTTATGAATTCAACGCTTTTTTTTACTCGCAAAGCGAGCGTTAAAATTTCAAGGATTGCCTCGAAATAAAATTAGTTACCATAATTGTCTCAGGGCGTAACCCCAGAGGATGATTTAAATAAACGAATAAAATTATATGAACTACGGAAAAGAATTTAAAGACTTTGCAATAAAGGATCAAGGGATTAATAGTATGTATTACGATCAAATTGTGAGTAGTATGTATCCCGTGGGACTTACCCCAAATATTATTGAAGAGCGCCAGATGAATATCGCTATTTTCGATGTTTTTTCGCGTTTAATGATGGATAGAATTATCTTTCTTGGTACAGGAATTAATGACCAAGTGGCAAATATTGTGCAGGCGCAGTTACTGTTCTTGGAAAGTGTGGATGCATCAAAGGATATTCAAATTTATATCAACTCTCCAGGAGGTGGTGTATATGCTGGGTTAGGAATTTATGATACCATGCAATTTATTAAGCCGGATGTCGCGACTATCTGTACTGGAATGGCAGCTTCTATGGCAGCAGTGTTATTATGTGCCGGTCAAAAAGGGAAACGAAGCGGATTAACGCACTCTCGTGTGATGATTCACCAGCCTATGGGAGGTGCGCAAGGACAGGCAAGTGATATTGAGATTACTGCTAAAGAGATATTGACCTTAAAAAATGAATTGTACGAAATCATCGCGAAGCATTCTGGCCAAAAATTTGATAAGGTATACGAGGATAGCGATCGTGATTATTGGATGAAAGCAGATAAAGCTTTGGAATACGGAATGATTGATGAAATCCTTACCCGAAGCTAAAAACTTAAAACAAGACACATGTCGAAAGAAGAGTTAGAATGTTCCTTTTGTGGTCGTAAAAAAGCCGAAACCAATTTGCTTATTGCAGGCTTAGATGCACATATTTGCGATCGCTGTATAGAGCAGGCTCATGGTATTGTCATTGAGGAGGCGTTACATTCTGAAAATGCAGAACTTTCTAAGGATATGATGCTAAAGAAGCCAAAATCCATCAAGGAGTTTTTGGACGATTACATTATTGGGCAAGATCATACCAAAAAAGTAATGTCTGTAGCAGTATATAATCACTACAAACGATTGCTTCAAACCAAGACGGACGATGATATTGAAATTCAGAAAAGTAATATCATTATTGTTGGGCAAACGGGTACAGGAAAAACATTGATGGCCAAGACTATTGCCAGAATGTTAAATGTCCCACTTGCCATTGTAGATGCAACGGTGTTAACAGAAGCTGGCTATGTGGGAGAAGATGTGGAAAGTATTTTAACCCGTTTGTTACAAGCAGCAGATTATAACCTTGAAAAGGCTCAAAACGGAATTGTATTTATTGACGAAATAGATAAAATTGCGCGTAAAAGCGATAATCCATCCATTACTCGTGACGTGAGTGGGGAAGGAGTACAGCAAGCGTTGTTGAAACTTTTGGAAGGAACCGTAGTTAATGTTCCGCCAAAGGGTGGGCGTAAGCATCCAGACCAAAAATTTATTGAAGTCAATACCGAAAACATTCTGTTTATTGCCGGAGGTGCCTTCGATGGAATTGAGCGGCATATTTCGAAGCGGTTGAATATGCAAGCGGTGGGCTTTAGTGCTTCCAAAAAAGAAGAAACTTTAGAACGTGATAATTTATTGCGATATATCATTCCTAAGGATTTAAAAGAATTTGGGTTAATTCCTGAAATTATTGGAAGACTTCCTGTATTAGCTTATATGAACCCTCTTGATAAAGGAACGCTACGGGCTATTTTAACAGAACCTAAAAATGCCATTATAAAGCAGTATAAAAAACTGTTTGAAATGGATGATATAGAGTTTGTAATTACTGAAGAAGCTCTGGATTTTATTGTAGACCAAGCTATTGAGTATAAGTTAGGTGCACGTGGTTTACGTTCTTTATGCGAAGCGGCACTAACAGATGCTATGTATGAACTTCCTGGCACGAACGATAAAAAATTGCACGTAACCAAAGAATACGTTGAGGAGAAACTAAGTAAAGCTACCATTAAAAAGCTGAAAGCAGTTTCTTAACCAGCAATACCATATAAAATAAAAACCCTCAAAAATTGAGGGTTTTTTAATTCTTATGTATAATGAATTCTAAGGTTCTACAATAACCGTTTTTATCGAGGTATTTAATACCTTTTGTTGTAGTAATTCCTTTTTGCTTTTAAGCGTATAACCCGCTACTTCTTTATTTGTGTTTATGTGAGATTGAACACTTCCACAAGAAGTTAAACTGGCAAAAAATGCTACGCAAATTATTATTAATAATGTTCTCATTACAGCCCCAATTGTAATATTATAAAACAAATGTATAGTGTAAGAAAAGTACTACCAAATCTTTTAGTTGTACCCATTAAAATAATCGATAAAGTGCAAATTAAGCCACGATTTAGCTATTTATTTGAAGCAATTCTTCAATAAAATCTCTAGAATTTGAGAGTCTTGGTATTTTATGCTGTCCACCCAATTTTCCTTTATCCTTTAACCAATCGTAAAATAGATTTTCCCTTGCAGCGTGGATTTTAGGAGCTTTTAAGGTTGTATTATTAAAGCGTTTTGCTTCATAATCGCTATTGACTTCCTGCAAGGTTTTATCGAATATTTCTGTGAATTGTTCAAAGTTTTTAGGAGGTGTTTTAAATTCAATAATCCATTCATGAGCTCCTTTTTCTTTACCTTTCATAAAGATGGGGCCTGCCGTAAAATCTACTATTTCGCATTCGGTTAGTTGAGCAGACTTCTTTAAAGCGGCTTCGGCATTTTCAATGATGAGTTCCTCACCAAAAACATTAATGTGGTGTTTGGTGCGTCCAGTCACTTTGATACGATATGGATTTATAGAAGTAAATCGAACCGTATCACCAATTTTATAACGCCATAATCCAGCATTTGTAGTTATGACTATGGCATAATTTTTATCTAGTGCAACTTCACTTAAAGGAATGACCTTTTCTTCGGGACTTCCATAAGCATCCATGGGTATAAACTCGTAAAAAATTCCGTAGTCAAGCATCAACAATAATTCTTTACTATTATTTTGGTCTTGAATGGCAAAAAATCCTTCCGATGCATTATAAATTTCATAATAGAGAAAATCCTCTTTTGGGAGTATTTTTTTGTATTGATCTATATACGGATCAAAACTTACCCCACCGTGAAAATACACCTCTAAACTAGGCCATATTTCGAATAAATTATCCTTTCCAGTTGTTTGTAATACATTATTTAGCAACACTAGCATCCACGAAGGAACACCCGCAAGGCTCGTTACCTTTTCTTTAATGGTTTCGTCGACAATGGCTTGCATTTTAGTTTCCCAATCTGCCATTAAGGAAACTTCATTGCTTGGGGTACTGCTAAACTCTGCCCAAAACGGCATATTGTCTATTAAAATAGCCGATAAATCCCCAAAGGCCGTTCCGTTTTGTTTGTACAATTCCTTACTGCCGCCAAGGCGTAAACTTTTGCCCACAAATAGTTGGGATTCTGGATTATTATTAAAATAAATACATAATAAATCTTTGCTAGCAGCATAATGGCAATCCTCTAAAGAATCCTGACTAACGGGTATAAATTTACTTTTTGCATTGGTTGTCCCACTTGATTTCGCAAACCATTTAATAGGAGTTGGCCAGAAGATATTGTGCTCTCCCCGACGCGCACGCTCAATATTAGGCTCGTTATCTTCGTAGGTTGTGATAGGGATTCGGTTTGAAAATTCGGTGTAGTTTTTTATGGTAGAAAATTCATATTGTTTCCCAATTTCGGTATTCTTAGCCTTCTGTAAAAGGTTTAATAATAGTTCTTCTTGTACTTCAAGAGGGTATTTAAGAAAAAGTTCGATTTGGTGAAACCGTTTCTTTAAAAACCATGAAGCAATAGAATTGACTATGGGAATTGGCATATTTTTCCGCTATCTTTAAAACCTAAAAATAGTAATTTTTTATATGCAGTTTGAAGGAGTCCTCACAAAAATGGAAACTGAAAATGGATCACCTATTCAGTATTACTTAATTCTTGAAAGTAACTTTGTCAATGTAAACCAGTTACTAGATAAAAACGTCACCCTTAAATTTTTAAAATACCAGTGTTTAAACTGTGGGTTAGATAGACCTATATTTCGCCAAGGGTTTTGTAAAAGTTGTTTTTTTGAAGTACCTCAAGCGGCAGATTGGATCATGCGCCCAGAATTAAGTAAGGCTCATTTGGATCAAGAGGATAGAGATTTAGAATTTGAAAAAAAAGTACAAATCCAGCCACATGTGGTCTATCTAGCCAATAGCAGTAATGTAAAAGTGGGTGTGACTAGAAAAAGTCAAGTACCAACACGTTGGATAGATCAAGGGGCACATGAAGCCATTGAAATAGTTGAGGTGCCCAATCGCTATTTGGCAGGAATTACCGAAGTGGCTTTAAAAGACCATATAAGTGATAAAACCAATTGGCGTACGATGCTTAAAAATGAAATTAAAGATGAAGATTTGGTGGCATGGAGAAATAAGCTCAAACAATTTATCCCAGAGGAAGCGAAACCCTATTATATTGAAAACAATTCGGAAACAAATTTAGAATTTCCTGTACTTCAGTACCCAATAAAGCCTAAAAGTCTCAATTTAGAAAAAGCCATAGAGTACACTGGTGTTTTAAAGGGTATAAAAGGACAATACCTTATTTTTGAAGACCAAACTGTATTTAATATTCGAGGCAATGAAGGGCTTTATATAGGGATTTCGATTCTAAATTAAGGGTAATTCTTCTCCCATCTTTAATCCAAATCTTCTCCGGAGTGCAAATACAGAAAGATATAAAAAAGGAGTGTCAATTAAAGCTATAAGAACCTTAAAAAGGAAGCCACTTAGCAATAAAGCTCCAAAAAGCGCCCAATCTATTTTTCCGAAGCTGCACAAGAGAAACAACACGGTAAACGTATCGATAAATTGTGAGGTAAACGTTGAAAAGTTATTTCGAAGCCAGAGGTGTTTTCCCTTAGTTAGTCGTTTCCAAAAATGAAAAATTTGTATGTCAATAAATTGTGCAAATAAGTATGCCATCATGGAGGCAAATACGGCGACGGCTGTGGCGCCAAAAACTTTACGAAATAAAGCATCATCTACGGGACTCCACGTAGTCGCCGGAACCTCGTTAGAAATATAAACGATTAATAAGGAGAAGAAGGAGGCGAAAATCCCCATAATTACTACCTGATTGGCTTTTTTCTTTCCGTACACTTCACTAATTATATCGGTGATTAAAAACGTAATGGGATAGGGCAGGATGCCAACTGAAATTTCAAAGGTATACAGTCCAAAAAAGTCCCAGTAAAAAAATTTCTGAAATATGAGATTTGAAACCACCAACGAGCAAATGAATAGCGACGCTAATAGTAAATAAATGCGTTGGGCAAAAAGTGCGTCCTTGGTTTTCAAATACTTTTTTTTACGGTTTATTGATGCTCTTTTGCGAAGGGTTGTTTATTTTCGTTATCTAAATTAAGAAAGCAATAAATTAGTATTTAACGCTCGCTTTGCGAGTAAAAGTAATATAATATTAAACCACTTCAAAACATATATCTTTCCCTTGGAAGCAATCTGGGGAACAAGTTCGATAATCTTCAAACAGCGGTACATGCTATTTTTGAAGAGATTGGAAGCATTTATAAAATATCGTCGGTTTATGAAACGCCAGCCTTGGGATTTGAAGGAGATGATTTTCTAAATTGTGTGGTTTGGGTTCAAAGTGCGTTAGCGCCTAATAAAGTTCTTAAAAAAATCCTCACTATTGAAAAACGGATGGGGAGAGAACGAAACAAACAAAAGAGGTATACTTCGCGTCCTATCGATATTGATATATTGCTATATGACGATGTAGAAATTGAAACACAAAAACTGACTATTCCGCATCCAGAGCTACAAAACAGAAAGTTTGTGTTACAGCCTCTTGCTGAGGTGAATGCGCAAGTAATACATCCCAAGCTTCAGAAAAATGCAGTTTGGATGTTAGCAAAAACAGAAGATACAAGCGAAGTTACAAAGCTTTCAAAATGGCTTAAAAACCCAAAAAAAGACTATACTATTTCGAAGTATAACTACATTGCCATCGAGGGAAATATTGGGGCAGGGAAAACGAGTTTGGCACAGCAAATGGCGTCCGATTTTAATGCAAAACTCATTTTAGAACGCTTTAAAGAGAATCCTTTTTTACCTAAGTTTTATCAGGAGCCAAGTCGGTATGCCTTTCCGCTGGAAATGTCCTTTTTAGCAGATCGATATCAGCAATTGGTGGAAGATATTACGCAATACGATTTGTTTAAAGATTGTGTGGTGGCAGATTACGATGTGTATAAAAGTATGATTTTTGCCAAAATCACCCTTTCAGAAGAGGAACACAGTTTGTACAAAAAATTGTTTCATTTAATGCACAAGGAATTGCCCAAACCCGATTTGTATGTGTATTTATATCAAACCACCGAAAGGTTGCTTGAAAATATTAAAAAGCGAGGAAGAAAGTATGAGCAGAGTATTGAAGCAGATTATTTAATGAAGATTAATGAAGGGTATCTGGATTTCATTAAAACCCAACATGCTGGAAATGTAAAACTCATCGATGTTTCGGAGAGAGATTTTGTGAAAAGTAGAAAAGATTACTTATCGGTACTAAAAGAAGTTATTGACTAAGCGCTTTTAGTTTTGAAAAAGCATCCCAAATCACAACGCCAGTACTTACCGAAATATTAAGAGAATGTTTTGTGCCGTATTGTGGAATTTCAACAACAGCGTCACAGGCGTTAACTACCTCTTGAGAAACTCCTTTTACTTCGTTGCCAAAGACAAAGGCGTATGTAGTATTTTTCTGAAGCTTAAAATCTAAAAGGGAAACAGAATGTTCCGCTTGCTCGATGGCAATAATCTGTACGGCTTTTAATTTTAGGTTTTCTAGGACTTCCAAAGTACTTTTCGAATATTCCCATCGTACACTTTCGGTAGCACCCAGCGCTGTTTTGGTAATATCTTTATGGGGTGGGGTAGCCGTGATGCCACACAAATAAATTTTTTCAATTAAAAAGGCATCGGCCGTACGAAAAACAGAGCCAATATTATTCAAACTTCTAATATTGTCGAGTATAATAATGATGGGGGACTTTTCCACTTCTTTAAATTCTGAAGGAGAAATTCTGTCCAACTCACTATTTTTTAATTTTCGATGTTTCATTTGGTACACAAAGCGCAAAGGTAAAACTTTACTCGCAAAAGGAGGATAAATCTATACAGTGTTCTGTTGAACATAAAATCATTCTCATGGAGCACCACTTATAATAATATTCAATATTTTTCTGAAGGTATTTTTTGTGAAAAACTTTCTAAAACTATTGGCTACAATTTGCTTTAAAAACTTGATAAATAATTATTTTAGCTATTCTCTTTTCCTTAAAAATAAATGGCGAAAAAGGTCACTCCATTAATGAAACAATATAATACCATCAAGGCGAAATATCCTGATGCGCTATTGCTATTTCGGGTAGGAGATTTTTACGAGACTTTTGGAGAAGACGCTGTGCGAGCTGCCAAAATTTTAAATATCACTTTAACGGCTAGGAATAACGGAGGAGACATGACCGAATTGGCGGGTTTTCCGCATCATTCTGTAAATACCTATTTGCCCAAACTAGTGATGGCAGGTTGCCGTGTAGCTATTTGTGATCAATTGGAAGATCCTAAGCAAACTAAAACGATTGTAAAACGAGGCGTCACTGAATTGGTGACTCCAGGTGTGGCGTTAAACGATGATATTCTTCAGAGTAATTCGAACAACTTTTTGGCGGCCCTTCACTTTGAAGGTGATATCGTGGGAGTTTCATTTTTGGATGTATCGACAGGTGAGTTTTTAACGTCTCAAGGTACTGTGGAATACATCGATAAATTGCTTCAGAATTTCAACCCTTCCGAAGTGCTTTTCAGTAAACAAAAGCGCAAACTTTTTACGGAAAGTTTTGGAAATGACTATCATGTGTTTCATCTCGAAGATTGGGTTTTTCAAAAGGATTATGCACACGAAACGCTAAACAAACATTTCGAAACAATAAACTTGAAAGGTTTTGGAGTAGATCATCTTGATGCGGGTATCATTGCTTCGGGAGCGGCCCTTCATTATTTAAGTGAAACACAACACAACCAGTTAAAACATATTGCACGAATTTCCAGAATTGCTGAAGACGAATATGTGTGGATGGACCGTTTTACCATTCGGAATTTGGAATTGTACCACGGAAATTCTGCAAATGCAGTAACGCTACTCGATGTTATCGATAAAACTATTTCCCCAATGGGTGGGCGATTGATGAAGCGGTGGTTGGCACTACCTCTTAAAAATAAGGAGAAAATAGTGCAGCGGCATGAGGTGGTGAGTTATTTATTAGACCATCTACCCCTTTTGGAAAAGGTGCAGCAACATATAAAAAGGATAGGAGATTTAGAACGGCTTATTTCGAAAACAGCGACAGGGAAAATACATCCCAGAGAGGTCATTCAGCTAAAAAATTCGTTGGAAGCTGTGGTGCCGTTAAAAGCTTTGGCAAAGGACTCGAAAAATGAATCGCTTCAAATTATTGGAGAACAACTACAAGATTGTGAAACGCTTCGGAATAAAATAAAAGAAACCCTTAAAGAGGAAGCACCTGTCAATGTTTTAAAAGGAAATGCTATTGCACCAGGTGTCAATGAGGAGTTGGATGAATTGAGAAGTATTGCCAAAGGGGGGAAGGATTACCTCGATAAAATGCTGGAAAGAGAGCAGGAGCGCACCGGAATTACATCTCTGAAAATAGCTTCTAATAACGTTTTTGGGTATTACATTGAAGTACGTAACACCCACAAAGATAAAGTGCCCCAAGAATGGATTAGAAAGCAAACATTGGTAAGTGCCGAACGCTATATCACCGAAGAGCTAAAAGAATACGAAAGTAAAATTTTGGGTGCCGAAGAACGGATTCTGGCTTTGGAGCAAGATATTTTTGCAAAATTGGTACAATGGATGCTACCTTTTATTGACGCCGTGCAACAAACTGCAAGAGCAGTAGCACAATTAGATTGCCTTTCATCATTCGCTCAACAAGCCAAATTAGCAAATTACTCTCGTCCTCTGCTGGATGATTCTTTCGATTTAGACATTAAAGAAGGCCGACATCCAGTGATTGAAAAACAATTACCACCAGACACGCCCTATATTGCTAATGATGTGTTTTTAGACCGGGAGAACCAACAAATCATCATGATTACTGGGCCTAACATGAGTGGTAAAAGTGCTATTTTAAGACAAACGGCATTAATAGTCTTGTTAGCTCAAATGGGAAGTTTTGTTCCTGCCAAGGGAGTGCGAATGGGCTGTGTCGATAAAATTTTTACTAGGGTAGGGGCGAGTGATAATATTTCCATGGGAGAATCTACATTTATGGTGGAGATGAACGAAACGGCTAGTATTCTTAATAATATTTCCGAAAGAAGTTTGGTGTTGCTTGATGAAATTGGCCGTGGGACCAGTACTTATGATGGAATTTCCATCGCTTGGGCCATCAGTGAATATTTGCATGAACACCCTTCAAAAGCAAAAACTTTATTTGCCACACATTATCATGAGTTGAATGAAATGACTGAAACTTTTACTAGAATAAAAAACTATAATGTTTCAGTAAAAGAGTTAAAAGATAATGTGTTGTTTTTACGCAAACTTGTTCCTGGAGGTTCTCACCATAGCTTCGGAATACATGTAGCAAAAATGGCTGGAATGCCACAGGCTGTGATACAACGTGCAAATAAGATATTAGTTAGGTTAGAAAAATCACATTCTTCTGAAGAACTATCAGACGAGATGGCAAAGCTTTCCAAAGAAGAATTACAATTAAGCTTTTTTAAATTGGATGATCCATTGCTTGAGGAAATTCGTGATCAAATTTTAGAAACAGACATTGATACATTAACTCCGGTAGAAGCTTTAATGAAGCTCAATGAAATAAAGCGTACCCTGCAACGAAATGCCTCAGTGAAGTTGAAAAAATAAGTCTTTCATAAAATTATAAAAAACTCTTTGTAATTGCGTTAAATATTTTAAATTTGCTCCCGCTTTGTTAAAGAAGCAACGTTCTTAATAATTCGCGAAAATAGCTCAGTTGGTAGAGCGCAACCTTGCCAAGGTTGAGGTCGCGGGTTCGAATCCCGTTTTTCGCTCGAAAGACCGAAAAACAAGTCTTTTTACCAAAGGATGCAGAAGTGGTGGAATTGGTAGACACGCTGGACTTAAAATCCAGTGGGCAGTAATGCTCGTGCGGGTTCAAGTCCCGCCTTCTGTACTACAAGCAAAAGCCAAATCGAAAGATTTGGCTTTTTTGTTTTCAAGAATTGAAAACTAGTTTTAAGATTTGAAGAAAACAAAAAAGGTTACCCATTAGGGTATAGGCTTTTATTTTCAGGATAAAGTAATAGGACTCGCTAAAGGCAATTTCCGCCTTCTGTACAAAAAAAAGCCGAATCATTTGATTCGGCTTTTTGCATGTTATAAATCGTCGCTTAAAATTTTCTTTATTTCTCGATCGACATCGTCTTTTAGGTCATCATATCCAGTTCTTTTTTTACTAATAATGTATGATATATAAATAAGGAAGAATAGGATAGGTAATACTACGGGTAAAGAATACCAAAAATCAAACTCATCTATATATTCCATTTTGGCATTTACAACACCAGAGAGTTGAAAAAGAAACAGCGTTAATGGAACTAATATGGCATATTTCCACCAGTTTTGCGAAGTGAGGAACCATATGCCTGTTAACATCACAAAGATAATTTTTGTGAATAGCGCATGCATATACATTTGAACACTTCCAAAACCTCCAGAATGGATGGTTCCAAAAATGGTTTTCCATTCTGTTGCTTCAGAAGGTGCAAATTTATATATGTAAAATAAAAAAGGGGTAGTCACTAGTAAAATAGAGAGGAATACCCCTAAGATTATTTTACCTTTTCTATTATCCGTTTGGCGGAATTTCGTATTTGTCTTTATCGATTTGTTGTTGGTCACTGGCTAATGATTCTGGGGTACAACTAGCAGCTACTATTAAAGTAAGCATTGCTAAGGTAAGCATAACTTTTTTCATGATGATAGGTTTAGGTTAAAATTCAAGGTCAAATTTAGACTGGAATTAGCTAAAATAAAATAGCATGAAAAAAGTATGTTTTTTGTAATTTTGTCGGATTTTTCCTACATTTTATCGAATATTTAGTATAGAAGTTCTTCCTTTTTGATTGTTAATCTAACAAAATTTAACATTTATTCATAAAAAAAGCCCGTGAATATTCACGGGCTTTTTTTGTAAAGTGGTTTAGGAATTAGTTTCCTTTAACTTCTTCTACGGCGTTCCCTAAGCTATCTACGGCATTTTCCATAGCGTCTTTAGTTTCTTCCATAGCATCTTCAGTAGCATCCATTGCTTCTTCTACTGCTTCTTCAGTAGCATCCATAGCATCTTCGGCTTTCTTTTCAGTTTCTCTACAAGAGTATACAGAAGCTACTAAGCAAAGTGCTGCGAATGAGATAAATAATTTTTTCATAGTTGATAAGATTAGTAATTAATTTTTCAAGGTCAAAATTATATAAATTTTATGATTTGAGTACTAATAAGTTACATTTTATTTTTATAGGAAATATTCCTAAGTTATATTGGATATATTCCTATTTTGGTTATATTTGGTTAATGGATAAAGAACTATCAATTGAGGTAAAACGATTTAAAAAGATTCGTGAAGAATTAAAGCATACCCAGCAATCTTTTGCGGAGGTTTTAGGTATTAAAGCAAGTACAGCAGATATTGAAAGAGGGAAAACAAAACTTTCTGGTAAAATTGTTATGCAGCTATTGCATCAATTTGGCATTAACCCCTTGTGGTTGTACGGTAAAAGCTATGCAAAGCACATTAATATTAATGAAAATGATGTAAGCCCTAAGATAATTACCCTAAATAGTGATGGAGAAGACAGTATTTTGTTAGTGAATCAAAAAGCTGCGGCTGGATATCCTCACAATATTCAAGATGTAGAATGGGTTGGGAGTTTGCCAGCTTTTAATATTCCACTACCACAATATAGAAATGCAACTTATCGTGGTTTTCAAGTAGAAGGCGATAGTATGTTACCTAATATTAGACCCAATGAATGGGTTTTAGGACGTGCCGTTGCTAGTATTTCTGAAGCATCTGATAGTAGAATATATATTGTAGTGTTAAATGATTCGGTTTTGGTAAAGAAGCTTCAAAAATTACCAAATACACCGCAAAAAGTAAAATTGATTTCTTTAAATCCGGAATATTTGCCTATTGAAGTTGAAATAAGAGAAATCCAAGAGCTTTGGATGGTCAATAGTAAACTCACCTTTGGTATCGAAGAACCTACTGAAAGTACTTTGCTGCGTCAACTCCAACAATCTATGGAAGAATTAAAAGGCCAAATAAGCAACCTAAAAGCATAAAAAAAGCCTGCATTTTGCAGGCTTTCCTTTTGTAGTTATTCTGGATTAGGAGTCGGAGTCGTCATCAATTTTAATTTTTGTCTCTCCGTCTTCTTCTTTAATTTTTACTTCTTTGTCTTCCGTTTCCATTTTAATTTTTACTTCATCACCATCTACTTTCTTTTTCATAGTGGCTCCGTCTTCTTGCATTTCTTCAATGATTTCTTCTTTTTCTGTTTTTTCTCTACAAGATGTAAAGGATACAGTAAGAATTAAACTAAGAACTAATAATACGATTGATCTTTTCATGATATTTAATTTTTGATGGTTTATAATATGTATGTTAAGCGGTATTCACTTATTGGTCGTCGTTACCAATTTTTTCAATTTCCTCATCAATTTCTTCGTTAACTTCTTTGTCTATTTCTTCACCCACTCGTTCAAGAATTCCTTTCTTTTCCTCTGTGGTTTCTACAGTTTTTTCTTCAATAATTACCTTGGTTTCTTTTTCGCGACAACTACTATAAATTGAAGTAGTTAAAACAATAATAATAGCTAAACATAGTTTTTTCATGATTGTTGGTATTTGATGGTTTATAAATACTAATATAAGTTCCAAGTTGAATAATGATGTTAAAGAAAATGCAAAAGCCTATTTTTTTAACAAATATTAAGTTTAAAATCGATTTTTAACGTATTTTTTGGATAATGATTTGCGTTGCACCAGTGTTACTATTTACAAAATGTCCAGCAATCATTCCTGTCTGCTCTCTAAATTTCCTGTCCGTTACAAATTTTTCTAAAACTTCAGTGCAATCTACTTCGCTTTCAACGGCGTAAAGACCTGCTATATCTTGAAGTTTGAGTGCCTCGGGAAATTTTTTAAAATTTTTGCCAATTACTATTGGAATTCCAAAAGTGGCAGGTTCCAAAATATTATGCAATCCCGTAGTTCCCATAGCTCCTCCTACATGCGCTATATCGGCATAACTATATACTTTTGTTAGTAAACCAATAGTATCTAATATTAAAATAGAAGTGTCAGAGAGTGATTGCTGTTCTTTTTCCGAGAAAAGTACGGCTTTCTTAATCAGTTTGTTCTTAAAAGAGGCAATTTTATCTGAGTCTATTTTATGTGGTGCAATTACCCATTTTACGTGGGATGGAGATGAATTTATGTAATTTAAAAGAACAGCTTCATCCTCAGGCCAAGTGCTTCCGCAAACAATGCATAAAGAATCTCCTTTAAACGTATCCATAAAATCAAGTGTGTTGTCCATTTCAATTTGGTGGGAAACTCTATCGAATCTTGTGTCGCCACTTACCGTAACATTTTCAAAACCAATCTGGGACAATAACTTTTTTGAATGTTCATTCTGAACAAAAAAATGTTCAAAACTTCCTAATGCCTTTCGCATAAATGAACCGTAGGACTTAAAGAAAGACTGATTTTTTCTGAATAACCCGGAAACTAAAAAGGTGCGAATTCCCTGTTTTTTTAATTCGAATAAATAGTTAGGCCAAAAATCATACTTCACAAAAAATACTAGCGATGGGTGTACAATCTTTAGAAATTGCTTTGCATTTATAAGTGTGTCATAAGGAAGATACGTCACCACATCGGCTATGGGCATATTCTTTTTTATTTCGTATCCCGATGGTGAAAAAAAGGTAATAATAAGTTTATGGTCGGGCTTCTCTTTTTTTATGGCTTCCATAATGGGGAAACCTTGCTCAAATTCGCCTAAAGATGCACAATGAAACCAAATGGTTTTATCTGTTGGCTTAATGGCATCATTTAAAACTTGAAACACTTGTTTACGCCCATCCACAAAGAGTTTCATTTTTTTACTGAAAAATTGAGTGGGCCAAAGCACTGCTTGACTTCCGTAGGTTAAAAAGGTATAAAGTGTTCGCATCATAGAATAAGTACTGCTAAAATACGTTTCTTTGGGGAATTGCATTGTGCGCCGTTTTCAATTTTCGTAATTTTGAACACTTTGAGAAAACATTCATGAAAAAAATACAAATGGTTGACCTTAAAGGTCAATACGAACACATCAAAGAGCAGGTAAATCAATCCGTGCTCGATGTGATAGAATCAACCGCTTTTATCAATGGTCCTGAGGTCCATCAATTTCAAAAAGAATTAGAAGATTATTTAGATGTAAAGCATGTCATTCCGTGCGCCAATGGAACCGATGCTTTGCAAATTGCTATGATGGGTCTTGGATTAAAGGCAGGTGATGAAGTAATTACTGCAGATTTTACTTTTGCCGCAACCGTAGAGGTGATAGCTCTTTTAGGACTCACTCCTGTTTTGGTAGATGTAGATCCAGTGAATTTTAATATTGACATAGATGCTATAAAGCGAGCCATTACTCCTAAAACCAAAGCAATTGTGCCAGTACATTTATTTGGCCTTTCGGCGCCAATGGATGAAATCATGGAAATTGCTAAAGCCCATAATTTATATGTTATTGAAGATAACGCGCAAGGGATAGGAGCTACATATACTTCCAAAGATGGAAGTAAAAAGAAAACAGGAGCTATAGGACATGTCGCTTCAACCTCGTTTTTTCCTTCGAAAAATTTAGGTTGTTATGGAGACGGAGGTGCTATTTTTACTAATGATGATGATTTAGCACATACGCTTCGAGGTATAGTAAATCATGGAATGTACGTCCGTTATCATCACGATGTGGTAGGTGTTAATTCACGATTAGATTCTATACAGGCTACTATTTTAAGAGCGAAATTACCAAATTTAGATGCCTATAATAAGGCTCGTAGAAATGCTGCCAGAAAATATACAAAAGCTTTTGAAGGAATCTCAAATATAATTACTCCAACAGGATGTTGTAAAAACGGCAATTCTATTTGCGATGCCTGTGATTGCCATGTGTTTCATCAATATACGCTTAGAGTTTTGAACACAGACAGAGATGCATTAGTGGCACATCTTAACGCAAATGAAATTCCATGCGGTGTATACTACCCAATTCCATTACATGCGCAAAAAGCCTATGTAGATGAGCGCTATGATGAAGCAGACTTTACTGTGACAAATCAGTTGGTAAAAGAAGTCATTTCACTTCCCATGCATACAGAATTGGACGATGAACAAATCAATTTCATTACAAAAACGGTTATTGATTTTGTGACAAAATAAGCAACACTTTATGAAAAAAATACTGGTAACAGGAGGATTAGGATATATAGGTTCTCATACGGTAGTTGAGCTTCAGGAAAAGGGATATGGCGTTGTTATTATTGATGATTTATCCAATGCCGATATAAGGGTATTGGATAGGATAGAAAAAATTACTGGGCAAAAACCAGCATTTCACAAAATAGATTTACGAGACAAAAATGCGGTTGAAGTTTTTTTTAAAGAAAATTCGGTAGATGGGATTATTCATTTTGCGGCAAGTAAAGCAGTAGGCGAAAGTGTAGAAAATCCATTATTGTATTACGAAAATAATCTTCACTCGCTGGTCTATTTGCTTCAGCAATGTCAAAAACATGCTATTTCAAATTTTATTTTCAGTTCGTCTTGCACCGTTTATGGAGAGCCGGATAGCTTGCCAATCACTGAAGAAGCACCCGTAAAACAAGCAGTTTCTCCCTATGGAAATACGAAGCAAATAAGTGAAGAAATTATTTATGACACTTGCAGTGCTTCGGAAATTCAATCTATATCACTTCGGTATTTTAATCCTATAGGTGCACATAAATCGGCCGAAATAGGTGAATTACCTAAAGGGGCACCACAAAATTTAGTTCCGTTTATTACGCAAACCGCAGCTGGTTTACGAAAAGAACTTTCGGTGTATGGTAATGATTACCCAACCCCGGACGGAAGCTGTATTCGCGATTATATTCATGTAGTAGATTTAGCAAAGGCACACGTTGTTGCACTTCAACGTCTTTTTGAAAAAAGAAATTCTTCAAATTTTGAAATATTCAACTTAGGTACTGGAAGAGGTAGCTCTGTGTTGGAAGTCATTAACGCTTTTGAAAAAGTTACGAGCAAAAAGCTTCCGTACAAAATTGTGGATCGAAGACCCGGCGATGTCATTGCGGTTTATGCAGATACCACCAAGGCAAATAAGCAACTAGGTTGGAAAACTGAAAAAACCATGGAAGAAGCCTTGGCTTCTGCTTGGGAATGGGAGCGAAAATTACGAGGAATTTAAGCCGCTTCATTCAACTTTTTTAAGAATACCGAAGGATACATCTCAAATCGTTGTTTAAATTTTTTTGAAAAACTTTCGGCACTTTTAAAACCAACATCCCTAGCAATAGCCTCAATAGTGTAGCGTCGCTTTTTCGGATTTGTTTGTAAATCGACATAGGCGTATTCTATCCGTAAATCGTTCAAATAGTTTTTGAAAGACTTTTCCTTTACCTGATTTATGACTCTGCTAAGATAGCTGTGGTTTGTTCCTAAAGTTTTAGCTAGACTTGAAAGGTCTAGGTCTTTGTCTAGATATCCTTTATTAATTTCAAATTCTTTTAGCTTATAAAGGATTTCGTTAATAATTTCTTCCGAAACGGATGCGGCTTTTTTCTGAACCTTAATTTTGGGTTGAGGTAGTGATTCATCAGTTAGTTTTTCAACAATTCTTTTATATCTTAATTGTTGTTTTTGATGAAAAGAATATAACCAAAATGATATTTCAGAAAGTGTTTGAAGCCATAGTTTCTTTGGAAAGGAAATGGTTTCGTTGTTAAAAGATGTCGAATTCTCTTGAATTAAAAGGTCAACTCTTTTCTCGGCGGAGGGTACAAATAACTTTTCCATAGGGCTTAAATTTTAAACTAACTTAAAGCCTATGATGCGGTTTTTGGGCAATGCCGATAAAAGTTTACGGGTAAAACGCTATAAGCCTACGTAAAAAGTTGCCTTTTCAGTTACCATATTTGCATCTACTTTTTTTACCAATCCTTGTAAAACATTTCCTGGGCCTACTTCAATAAATGTGGTAGCTCCATCTTTTATCATGTTTTGCACACTTTGTGTCCACTTTACTGGAGCGGTTAATTGCTCCATCAAATTTTTCTTTATTCGAGAAGCATCTGTAACCGCTGTCGTACTCACATTTTGATAAATAGGACAAGCTGGCGCTGTAAATTGTGTATTCTCGATAGCGGCTGCTAGTTCTTCACGAGCAGGTTCCATGAGAGGGCTATGAAAAGCACCACCAACGGGAAGTAATAGGGCGCGTCTTGCCCCCGCTTCTTTTAGTGCTTCGCAAGCTAAATTCACCGCTTCAATTTCTCCAGAAATGACCAATTGCCCTGGGCAATTATAGTTCGCAGCCACCACAATACCAGGAGTTTTTCCACAGATTTCTTCAACAATTGCATCTTCCAACCCTAAAACAGCTGCCATAGTGGATGGAGTCATTTCGCATGCCTTTTGCATGGCAAGCGCTCTTTTATACACCAGTTCTAATCCGTCACTAAAAGCAATAGTACGATTGGCAACCAAAGCCGAAAGCTCTCCCAAAGAATGACCTGCAACCATATCGGGCTGAAAGGTAGGGCCCATCACTTCTGCCAAAATGGTAGAGTGAAGAAATATAGCTGGTTGAGTGACCTTTGTTTCTTTTAATTCTTCAGCAGTTCCTTCGAACATGATTTTGGTAATATCGAATCCTAACACTTCGTTTGCTTGTGCAAATAAATCTTTGGCTTTATCTGAAGCTTCGTAAAGGTCTTTTCCCATTCCAGTAAATTGAGCTCCTTGGCCCGGAAAAACATATGCTTTCATCTATATAATATTTGAGATTTCAAATTCTTTGGTTATTGGTAAACAAAAATAACACTATTTTTTCTGCCAAGTTTCATAGGTAAAGCTGTAGTTGTGTCTATCGTCTTTATCATGAAATTCTTGATGCACAAGAGTCCAGTGTTCTTTAGAAATAGTGGGGAAGAAAGTATCTGCCTCAAAAGTTCCATGAACACGTGTTAATTCTATTTTATCTGCAATAGGGATACTTTGCTTATAAATTTCTCCCCCTCCTATAATAAAGGGTTGCGAATCTTCTTTCGCTTTTTCTAAGGCTTCTTCGATACTGGAAACGACTATTATCCCTTCTTTTCGGTAGTTTTTATTTCGAGTGATCACGATGTGGGTTCGGTTGGGGAGGGGCTTAGGGAAAGATTCAAAAGTTTTTCTACCCATAATAATATGGTGTCCTGTAGTAAGTTGCTTAAATCGTTTAAAATCGTCTGGCAAGTGCCAAACCAAATCGTTGTTTTTTCCTAGTTCATTATTTTCACCCGCAGCGGCAATAATAGTAATCATAGTGTTGTAGTTTCCTCCGGAGGGTCGTTTTTTTTTACTTCGGTAGAAGTGATTTCTTTTTCAACCTCAAGATATAAGGAATCAATTTTGGCTTGTTGCTTTGCTTTTAGTTTTTCAATTTGTCTGTCTTCCCATTCTTTTCCCATGAATTTATTCAGAATAAACACATTGAGCAAGTGGATTAAAAATAATAATGCCCATAGTAAGATAGCCCAAACAAACCAATTTGGAATAAAAAACCCTTTTCCTATTCCCAGAACAGGATTAATTATAACTAATAATACAGATCCTGCCAGGAAAACGATAAAATGCTGCATCAATCGCTTTTTCTGTTTTACACGTTTGCGAGCGTACTCGTATTGTTCGCGTTGTTCCGAATCTAGTCTTTCTGTTTTTTTGCTTTTTGAAAACATAAAAAAGGGGTTGCTTTGGTAAAAATACCTAATTTTAGGCATATTTCATTTCTATTATGAAAGATATCAAAAAACATTTTCCAGGTTTACAAAATTGTACCTACTTAAATACCGCATCCAATGGAGTTGTCCCTAAACCTGTTATTGAATGGCGACGGCAGCACGATCTAGATTTAATGAATTATGCTAGTGTTTTTAGGGATAAGCACAAAGCGCATATTGAGCAAATACGTGGAAAAGTAGCGCAATTTTTTAATGCTTCGGAAAAGGAAACGGCACTTATTCCCAATCTTTCATTTGGAATGAATACCCTGCTAGAAGGACTTCCTAAAGGACAGAAAATATTGTTGCTTAAAGGGGATTATCCATCTATTAATTGGCCCGTAGAGATGCGTGATTTTGATGTGTGCTATGGTGAAATTGACGAGCATTTAGAACAAAATATTGAAGCAGCAGTATCAAAACATAAGCCAGCTATTTTTATGTTTAGTATTGTGCAATGGCTTACCGGGATTAAAATCGATTTAGAATTTATAAAAGAATTGAAATCGAAGTATCCCAATATGCTTATTGTCGCGGACGGAACACAATATTTGGGTACCGAGCCTTTTAACTTTTCTGAAAGTGGAATCGATGTGTTAGGAGCGAGTGCTTACAAATGGCTCACCGCTGGCTACGGTAATGGGTTTTTTATGGTGAAAGAAAGTGCGAAGGAACGGATCCATCCACAAACCCTTGGGTTTAATTCGGCAGAACGATTTGAAAGTAAAGCTTCAGAAACCTTGTTTATTAGGCATTTTGAGCCTGGTCATCAGGACACTCTAAATTATGGAAGCTTGGAACAATCCATGGTATTTTTTGAAGAAGTTGGAAAAGAGTTAATTTATAATCAAATAGCAGCTCTTTCAAAATTGGCAAAAGAGCAATTTACAGCTCTAGACTTATTGCTTCCTCATACGGTACATAGAAAGCAACATTCTTCTATTTTCAATATTAAAGGGGATAAAGCTTTGTTTCAAAAATTAAATGACCACAAGATTATTTGCTCTCCACGAGGAGGTGGCATACGGGTGAGTTTTCATTATTACAACACGATGGATGATCTTAACAAGATAGTTGAAATTCTTTAAAGGAATTAAGTTCTTTTTTTCCTCTTTTTTGCCTGTTTCTCATTTTGTGGAGTTTCCCCTTCTACATGAAAAATGATTGGGAGTGCATATAAAACACCTACCTCTTTCCCGCGCTGTTTCCCAGGAATCATTCGAGGTAGTGACTGTACAACTCGTATGGCCTCCTCTTCCAAAGCAGGATGCTCGGCTCTGGCTCTTACATTAACAATAAATCCAAATTTGTCTATTTTAAATTGAACTGCAATTCGTTGTTTTCCGGAGGGTAAATTAAGGGAATTAGCGAGTGATAAATTAAAATTATTAACCACATGTTTTTGGATATTCAATGACATGCAGGCTTTTAGTTCTTGGTTAGAATCCGCATAGCATCCAGGAAATACAGGTACATTTTCAATGACTGCAAATGCAATGTTCTCTTTTTCTTCTTTTTTAGTCTCAGCTTCCTGAGTTTCTAAATCTGACCCAAGCTCATCTTCTTTACTAAAATCATTCATAACAGGATCCACTTTAAGGGAAAGTGAAATTATATCCTCAAGCATTTGTCCACTTGTATTTTTGTAGGAGCTTAAAGGTTTTATTCCTTGAATTGTTTCTTCCATAATTATTGTCATTTGGGGATTAGAAGAAACCAAAGTGTCTAGATAAAAATTTCCTATGGCGTCAAGATAAAGTTCAGCTTGTACATCTTGAGAGGTTTGGGAATTACTAGCAACTTTTTTTAGCTTATTGAATAATAATGATTCTATAGCGCCTTTTATACAACTATTTCTTGCGGCAATGTTACTTGCTTCGTTACAAATTTCAATATTGATTTGCTGAGCTTGGGTTGTGAAAATTAAAAAACACAGTAGAACTGAAAATAAAAACTTCATTTACTTCCCAGTTTTAAAATCAAAAGGGACCGTATATTTTATCGCTTTTGGTTTTCCAGCAAGCATACCCGGTTTTTTCATTTTAGGGATAAGCATGATATTTCTTTTTGCCTCTTCTTGTAAAGAAGCAGTCCCTCCAGAAATATTTTTAATATCCACGGTGCCATTTTCGGTAATCATAAATTCTACAATTACTTTTCCTTGCTCGTTATTTTTCCAAGCTTCGGCAGGATATTTAAAGTTTTTACCAATATGTTGTGCTAATTTTTGTTTAAAACAAGCATCGGTGCCAGCGCCACTTTTAGATTCGCATCCAGGCCATGTTGGAGCAACCTCTTTCATGGTAACCGTGTTTTTATCAACACCACCCCATTCTTGGGAAAAGCCCATTACCGAAACGGACATACATAGTAGTACAAGTAGTTTTTTCATAAGTAGGAAATTTTTAAACCGCAACAGCACCTTTAATATGTGGGTGCGGATTATAATCTAACAATGTAAAGTCATCAAATTTGAAGCCAAATATATCTTTTACTTCTGGATTTAGCAACATTTTTGGTAGCTGCCTTATATCACGCGACAGTTGGAGCTCTAATTGTTCAAAATGATTGCTATAAATATGGGCATCACCAAAGGTATGAATGAAATCTCCGGGCTTATAGCCACAAACCTGTGCCATCATCATGGTAAATAACGCATAGGAAGCTATATTAAAAGGTACGCCCAAGAAAATATCAGCGCTGCGTTGGTATAACTGGCACGATAATTTGCCATCCGCTACATAAAACTGAAAGAAGGCATGACAAGGAGGTAAGGCTGCTTTTCCATTGGCTACATTTTCTGAAAATGATTTTGAAGTATCTGGCAACACAGATGGATTCCAAGCGCTTACTAACATTCTTCGGCTATCGGGATTGGTTTTTAGGGTTTCAATTATTTCAGAAATTTGATCTATTTCTTCACTATTCCAGTTGCGCCATTGATGTCCGTAAACGGGACCTAAATTTCCGTTTTCATCGGCCCATTCATTCCAAATTCGCACGCCATTTTCCTGAAGATACTTAATGTTGGTATCTCCATTTAAAAACCACAACAATTCGTATATAATAGATTTTAAATGCAGTTTTTTTGTGGTCACCATAGGAAAACCTTCGCTAAGGTCGAACCGCATTTGGTATCCAAAAACACTTTTAGTTCCCGTGCCTGTACGGTCTTGTTTTACTGCGCCGTTCTCCAAAACGTGCTTCACTAAATCGTGGTACTGCTTCATAATTCAATAAAATGATTTGCGGTAAATGTAAAAAAGATAACGCCTTTTTGAAAGCGTAAGTATGTTTCAATTATGAATAGTTATTAACCAATAATCATTCCAGCAATGGTTGCCGAAATTAACGAAGCAATGGTTCCCCCAATAAGGGCTTTCATTCCAAATTTAGAAAGTGTTTTGCGTTGCCCTGGAGCCAACGACCCAATACCCCCAATCTGGATACCAATAGAGGCGAAGTTGGCAAACCCACAAAGCATATAGGTAGCCATAATTATAGACTTTTCGTAGGTTAAATGGACTGCACTTGCGGTGTTTTTTAATTCTGCCAATTGTATGTATCCTACAAATTCACTCGCGGCCAATTTTATACCTAATAATTGTCCCATCATCATCATATCTGCTTGATCGACACCAATAAGCCACATTAATGGAGCAAACACTGTCCCTAAAATGGCTTCTAATGAAAGTTCAGGATACGATGTATTGGCAACCATCCATTCATTGATATTGGTCATTTCTCCAATGCCACCAATAACCCAATTCAGCATCGCTATAAAAGCAACAAATACCAGTAACATAGCACCCACGTTTACGGCCAATCGTAATCCTTCAGTAGTCCCATTTGCAATGGCATCAAGGATGTTAGAACCAATTTTTTCTGAAGAGACTGTAACATCGGTATTAATAGCTTCGGTTTGAGGATATAATATTTTGGATATCACGATAGCACCTGGAGCCGCCATAACAGAAGCAGCAAGTAAATGTTTGGCAAAAACAAGTCGTAATACAGGGTCATCACCGCCTAAAAAACCTATATAAGCGGCCAACACAGCCCCTGCAACGGTTGCCATTCCACCAATCATGACCAAAAGCATTTCACTTTTGTTCATTCTTTCTAAATAGGCCTTTATAAGTAAGGGTGCTTCCGTTTGTCCTAAGAAAATATTTCCTGCCACGCTTAAACTTTCAGCACCTGAGATTTTAAGTAACTTTGAGAGTAACCATCCAAATGCTTTTACAACCTTTTGGATAATCCCCAAATAGAATAACACAGATGTTAAAGCTGAAAAGAAAATAATTGTGGGTAACACCTGAAAGGCGAAAATAAAGCCAAAGGTGTCCATATCCACCACCAATCCTTCGAATAAAAATTTACTCCCTGCTTGCGTAAACTCTAAGACTTTAACAAATACCTTTCCTACCCCTTCAAATATAGATTGAACGAACTTAACTTTTAATACCCCAATGGCAATGACAAGTTGAAACGTTAATCCTATACCAACTGTTTTCCAGTTAATGGCTTTTCTATTCGAACTGAATAAAAATGCAATAATAAGGAGGGATATCATCCCCAAAATACCACGCCATAAACTATTAACTGAAAACCCCTGAGACGGAATAATCGCATCGGCTGTATCTGAATCTTCTTCTGTAGTTGTTGCTAATCCTTCTTTTGGAAGGCTTTTAAAAGTGTAGCTTATATTATTCTCAGAAAAAACTAAAGTGCTATCCGTTAATTGAGAAACTCTGTAGCGGCGAATTGTATCGCTAGGCTGGTTATAGAAAAAAACCAATAAATTATTCTGAAAAATATAATCTCCAGAGGCTTTTAAGTTGTCTTTTGCCTCAAGGGAATACTGAAATGAACCCTCTTTAAATGTAAGTACATCATTATTGGGGTTTACTTCAAACAATGCATTATTGTTTGAATTTTCAATGGAAGTAAATTGCCAATCTTTTTCTAAATCTTGTCCAAAACTGTAGCCTTGAAATACAATAAAAGCTATAAATAGAAAAAGTTGTCGCATAGGTTATTTCTCTCTTTTGGATATTTCGTCTCTTATGGCAGCAGCTTTTTCATAATCTTCATTATGGACAGCTTCATCGAGCATTTGATTAAGTTCTTTGGAGGTATACTTGCTGTAATTTTCAGAAACTATTTTTTGCGATTCTTTATCATCACCGGTAAGTAGCTTTTCGATAACAACTTCTTCTTCCTTGGTAATTTTCTCCTCCTTCGGAGCGGTTTTTAAATAGATTCCAGCTTTGTCTAATATTGCTTTGTAAGTGAAAATAGGTGCATTGAACCGAAGAGCCAAGGCAATAGCATCACTGGTTCTAGCATCCACAATTTCTTCTATTCCATCCCTTTCTGAAATGATACTTGAGTAAAACACGCCATCTACCAATTTATGAATAATCACCTGCTTTACAACAATTTGAAATCGATCTGCAAAGTTTTTAAAAAGGTCGTGAGTGAGCGGTCTAGGAGGCTTGATTTCTTTTTCAAGCGCAATGGCGATGGATTGTGCTTCAAAAGCGCCAATGACAATAGGGAGTTTTCGCTCCCCTTTTTCTTCACTTAATATAAGTGCATATGCGCCATTTTGGGTTTGGCTATATGAAATTCCTTTGATATTAAGTCTTACTAAACTCATTCTTTACATTAAAAAAAGCTGTTTAAAATGGGACTTACCTAATTTAAACAGCCCTTAATTAAAGTACAAATTAATAAAAAATTATGCGTTTTGTGACTTAAACTCTTTTAATTTTTCAATGAGTTGTGGAACTACTTCAAATGCATCTCCTACAATGCCGTAATCGGCTGCTTTAAAGAAGGGAGCTTCGGGGTCATTATTAATAACCACTTTCACTTTTGAAGAATTAATTCCAGCTAAATGCTGAATTGCTCCACTAATACCAATTGCGATGTATAAGTTTGATGCTACTGGCTTTCCAGTTTGCCCTACGTGCTCACTGTGTGGTCTCCATCCCATATCACTAACTGGTTTTGAACAAGCTGTAGCAGCCCCTAAAACATTGGCCAACTCTTCTATCATTCCCCAGTTCTCAGGGCCTTTTAATCCTCTTCCTCCAGAAACAACAATCTCTGCATCGGCAATTGTAATTTTATCGGTGGCTTTATCTACTGAAACTACTTCTACATTTCCTGAAGAAATTTCGGGCGAAAATGCTTCAGTGGTAGCTGAGGTATTGTGTTCTTTTACTCCAAATGCATTTTTAGCAAGTCCAACAATTTTAGTGTTGGTTTTAATTTCAGTGTGTGAAAATGCTTTGTTGCTAAATACACTGTGTTTAACCTTAAACGGGCTGGCACTTTCTGGAAGTGTAACAACATTAGGAACATATCCTGCATCTAACTTTACAGCTAGAAGTGGCGCAATGAATTTACTGTTAATGCTAGACGTTAAAACAACTACTTGTGCATTTTCTTTTTTTGCCGCTTCCGCTACAACACTGGCGTAGGCCTCAGCATTAAAATTCTTTAGGGAATCGTTAGAAACTTCTAACACTTTTGAAGCGCCAAATGTTCCTAATTCGGAAACATTTTCAGCATGAACAGCAACCGCTGTTACACTGGTTCCTAGCATATCGGCGATGCCTTTTGCATAGGACACGGCTTCTTGAGCAATTTTTTTAAATTTTCCTCCGTCTGATTCTGTATATACGAGTACTGACATAATCTTCTTTTAGATAGCTTTTGCTTCGTTATGTAATAAATTTACAAGGTCTTCCACATTATCGACCAATTTTACAGCTCCTTTGGGAGCTGGTTTTTCAAATTGAATGGAGGCCGTTTCGTTAGAAATATCCACAGCTTCTTTTACGTGAAGTGGCTTAGATCGTGCTTGCATAATGCCTCTCATATTCGGAATTCGCAAATCACTTTCTTCAACCAACCCCTTTTGCCCACCAATTACTAATGGAAGTGTCGTTTTTAACGTTTCTTTCCCTCCATCCATTTCTCGAACCGCCGTAGCGTTATTTCCTTCAACTTCAAGACCTATACAAGTATTAATAAAGTTAGCTCCTGTTAATTGTGCAATCATTCCAGGAACCATTCCGCCGTTATAATCGATAGACTCGCGCCCACCAATTACGAGGTCGTAACCACCTTCTTTAACTACATTGGCCAGTTGTTTTGCCACAGAGTAACCATCGGTTGCCACAGTATTTATTCGTATCGCTTCATCGGCTCCAATGGCTAAGGCTTTACGAAGAGTAGGCTCGGTTTCAGGTCCTCCAACGTTGGCTACATGAACAGTAGCACCTTGTTTTTCTTTAAACCACATAGCACGAGTAAGTCCAAATTCGTCGTTGGGATTGATGACAAATTGAACACCATTGGTGTCAAATTTGGTATCTCCCTCAGTAAAATTAATTTTGGAAGTTGTGTCTGGAACGTGGCTTATACACACTAATATTTTCATATAAATAAGACTTTTTTGCTCGTTAAAATTGGGCTACGAAGATACAATAATCTATGTAATTTTCCTATGCGTGCATAATAAATTTTCAGAAATATTTTAAAAAGAGATAAGAACGTTCTAAATAATATTATTTTTGTTGTTCTGAAAAATTTTCAGAAGCTTAAATTGAAATACTACCATGAAGACAATACAATTTAGAGAAGCCGTTTGTGAAGCGATGACCGAAGAAATGCGTCGCGATGAATCTATATATTTAATGGGGGAAGAAGTAGCCGAATACAACGGTGCTTATAAGGCCAGTAAAGGAATGTTAGATGAGTTTGGAGCAAAACGAGTCATTGATACACCCATTTCTGAACTTGGTTTTGCAGGTATTGCAGTAGGGTCTGCGATGAATGGCAATCGCCCCATTGTAGAATTTATGACTTTTAATTTCTCTTTAGTTGGAATTGATCAAATAATAAACAACGCTGCAAAAATTCGCCAAATGAGTGGTGGACAGTTTAACTGCCCTATTGTTTTTCGAGGTCCAACAGCTTCTGCAGGTCAGTTAGCAGCAACGCACTCGCAAGCCTTTGAAAGCTGGTACGCTAATTGTCCTGGTTTAAAAGTAGTAGTGCCTAGTAACCCAGCAGATGCAAAAGGTCTGTTGAAAAGTGCTATTCGTGATGATGACCCAGTTATTTTTATGGAGAGCGAACAAATGTATGGGGATAAAGGGGAGGTGCCTGAAGGAGAATATTTAATTCCGTTAGGGGTAGCAGAAATAAAACGAGAAGGAAAAGATGTGACTATTGTTTCCTTCGGAAAAATTATAAAAGAAGCTTATGCAGCTGCCGAAACACTTGCCAAAGAAGGGATAGAATGTGAAATCATTGATCTTCGTACCGTAAGACCTATGGACCATAAAACTATTTTGGATAGTGTTAAAAAAACGAACCGTTTGGTCATCCTTGAAGAAGCTTGGCCTTTTGGTAATGTGGCTACAGAGATTACCTATCAAGTGCAATCGCAAGCTTTCGATTTCCTTGATGCTCCCATTATAAAATTAAATACTGCAGATACTCCTGCACCCTATTCACCAGTATTACTGGAAGAGTGGTTGCCTAATCAAAATGATGTTGTTAAGGCTGTTAAAAAAGTGTTATATAAAGAATAATTGCACTTTTTAATCAATTTTTTCGTTTCCAAATCAATGAATCCCAAGCCTTTGCAATGAAGCAAAACCTACTCTTATTCCTTTTACTTTTTACGGGTTCTTTGTTTGCTCAAACAAAGGTGAGTGGTGTGGTTATAGATGCCTTTGGAGAGCCTGTTGCCTTTGCCAATGTTATTTTCAAAGATTCAAACGAAGGAACTATTACCAACGAAAATGGAAGGTTCTATCTAGAGAGTGATAGTACCCACGATGCTATTTGGGTGTCGTTTGTAGGTTATAAGCTGAATACTTTTCCGCTTTCTCAAAAAGTAAGTTATAATTTAGAAGTGGTTTTAGAAGAAGAAGTGGAGTCACTCGGGGAAGTGGTGGTATATTCTGGGAAAACTTCAAAAAAGGATAATCCTGCTATTGTTATTCTCCGAAAAATATGGGAAAACCGTAGACAAAACGGGGTTAAAAAATTTAAACAATACCAATACGATAAATACGAAAAACTCGAATTCGATTTAAATACAATTGATTCTTCACTTATAAAAAGTAGAATTTTTAAGGGGATGGAATTTGTTTGGGAACAAATAGACACTTCCAATATTACAGGGAATAGTTATTTACCCATTTTCATAAATGAAGCCTATTCAAAAGTATATGGAGATAATCTTTTAAAGGAAGAAAAAGAGATTCTTGAAGGAAATAAGAATAGCGGATTTGAAAACAATCAAACCCTTATTGCTTTCATTAAGGATATGTACAAGGAGTACGATGTCTATGATAACTATTTAAAGTTTTTTGATAAAGCGTTTACTAGCCCACTTTCTCGAACTGGTGTGGATGTGTATAACTATGTGTTGTTAGATAGTGCCTTTAGGGATAATAAATGGTGCTATAATATTGTGTATTACCCAAGGCGAAAAAACGAACTCACCTTTAAAGGGGATTTTTGGGTAAATGATAGTACGTGGGCCATTAAAGAAATTAATCTTAGAGCCAGTAAAAGTGCTAACCTTAACTGGGTACGAGAGGTATATATTGAACAAGAATTTGAAGTGCTAAACGATTCCATTTTTCTTATTACACGAGATTATTTTTTAAGTGATTTTAGTCTTCGTAAAAAAGAGAAAGCACAAGGAATTTATGGCAAAAGAACCACCCTTTTTGATCATTATGAATTTGATATTCCGAAGGATAAAAACTTCTATAAAGAGCAAATAGATCCTTATAATGAAGATATCTATATGCGCCCTGATGAATTTTGGGAAGAGCGTCGAATGGAAAAACTGAGCAGGGATGAGAAAGGGGTGTATAATATGTTGGATACCTTAAAAACCATCCCTCGATTTAAAAGTTTGTACAATATAGGGGCAACATTGGCTTCGGGATATTATCAAGTGGGTAATATTGATGTGGGGCCTGTATTTTCAATTTTTGGTTTTAACGAAGCCGAAGGATTACGAATTCGCTTAGGAGGGCGTACGTATTTTAGTCAGAATGATCCTTGGCGGGTTGAGGTTTTTGGTGCCTATGGATTTAAGGACCGAAGATTTAAACATGGCGTTTCAGCAAAATGGTTGCTTGATAGAAAATCACGATTAACCGTTTTTGGAGGTAATCGAAAAGACGTAGAGCAAACAGGGGCTAGTTTAACCAATAGTAATGATGTTTTAGGTAGAAATTTAGCCTCTTCATCACTCATAACAGTTGGAGCAAATGACAAATTAACCCGTGTTAATTTAACGGCGGCAGGGTTTTCGGTGGATCCAGTAAAAAATCTTCAGATTCGATTGACTGGAACCTACAGGACGTTAGAGTCGGCTACAGATACCTTCAGTTTAAAATATTTTGATGAAAACGGTGACATTCAAAGTAAAATTTCACAACCCGAACTTGATTTAGGATTGTATTATTCACCTAATAGGAAAACATCAGGCTATGGGGTAGAGCAAACCGTGATTAATGATGGGGATTTCCCCACATTTTATGTAGGATATACACAAGGGTTGAAAGATGTATTAGGAGGTGATTTTAATTATTCACGTATACAAGGATTGTATTTTCAACCATGGAATATTGGAGGAATTGGTAGATTGTACACAACGGTTGAAGCTGGGAAGATATTTGATCCGGTACCTTTAGGACTGTTGAGTCCAATACCAGGAAACCAAACTTTATTTAGTATTTATAACTCTTTTACGAACCTTGATTTTTACGAGTTTGTAAGCGATACCTATTTAAGTATGCATATGCAACATAATTTTGGCGGAAGATTATTTTCAAGAATTCCTTGGCTTCGGAAATTAAACTTACGTGAAATTGTAGGTGTTCGAGCAGCGTATGGTTCTCTTTCAGACGAAAATATTGCGCTTAATCAACCTAACGGATTGTTATTGCAGGCTCCTACCAAAGGCTACTGGGAATGGAGTGTGGGAGTAGGTAATATTTTTAAAATATTCAGAATCGATTTTAACTTTAGAGGCAATTATTTAGACAATCCAGATGCCCGAAGGTTTGGGGTGACAGGAGAATTTGGTTTTTCGTTTTAAATTCTTCTTAATTATTGATTTCCTATCCCAATCAATTTTACTACTTTTGCACTCGCAATTTTGAAAACACTATTTACTAAATAATCAACTATGTTAGAACAAAACATTATTTACGTTCCCATTGCACTTGCTGTGCTTGGTTTGATTTTCATGTTCATTAAAATGAGCTGGGTTAAGAAACAGCCTGCAGGAAGCGAGCGCATGCAATCTATTTCTAAAAGTATTAAAGAAGGTGCATTGGCATTCTTAAATGCCGAATATAGACTACTCGTAATTTTTGCAGTGATTGCTGCTGTCTTACTTTATGCAATTTCTGTGGTGGTTCCAACCACTAGCTGGATGATTGTTCCCGCTTTTATTTTTGGTGCTATCTTTTCTGCTTTAGCAGGAAATATTGGGATGCGTATTGCAACCGATGCAAATGCGCGAACTGCCGAAGCTGCCAAAACAAGTCTACCACAAGCCTTAAAAGTTTCTTTTGGCGGTGGTACTGTAATGGGTCTTGGCGTTGCTGGATTAGCAGTATTAGGTCTTAGTTTGTTCTTTATGTTCTTCTTAGGACAATTTGTTACCGAGGGTGGTAATTTTTATAATGAAATGACAGTGGTACTAGAAGCCCTAGCAGGATTCTCTTTAGGTGCCGAAAGTATTGCATTATTTGCTCGTGTGGGGGGTGGTATTTACACCAAAGCTGCCGATGTAGGAGCAGATTTAGTAGGAAAAGTAGAAGCAGGTATTCCTGAAGATGATCCTCGTAACCCTGCTACTATTGCAGATAACGTAGGTGATAATGTAGGTGATGTTGCTGGTATGGGAGCCGATCTTTTTGGATCTTATGTAGCTACAGTTTTAGCATCGATGGTACTAGGAAACTATGTAATTAGAGATATGTCTGTTGATGGACCATTTACCGATGCTTTCAATAATATGGGGCCTATCCTACTTCCGCTTGTAATTGCAGGGGTTGGAGTGTTAGCTTCTATTATTGGTACGTTTTTCGTAAAAATTAAAAATAACGATGCGAAGGAAGCACAAGTGCAAAAAGCATTGGATACAGGAAACTGGTTTGCTATAGGGTTAACCCTAATAGCAAGTTATTTTTTGATAGATTGGATGCTTCCACAAACGATGACTATGAACTTCTTTGGTGAAGGAATGGTTGAGGTAGCTTCTATTAATGTGTTTTATGCAGCTTGTATTGGTTTAGCTGTAGGAGCTTTAATTTCCTTTGTAACGGCATACTATACTAGTTTAGGAAAAAAGCCAGTAATGGATATCGTACAAAATTCTTCAACAGGTGCCGCAACAAACATTATTGCTGGTCTAGCAGTAGGGATGAAGTCCACTTTTTGGAGTGTGTTACTTTTTGCAGTTGCGATTGCTGGATCTTATGCGCTAGCAGGATTTTATGGAGTAGCATTAGCAGCTTCTGCAATGATGGCAACGACAGCCATGCAGTTAGCTATTGATGCATTTGGGCCTATTGCAGATAACGCAGGAGGTGTTGCTGAAATGAGTGAATTAGAAGATCAAGTACGTGAACGTACCGATATATTAGATTCGGTAGGTAATACTACAGCTGCTGTTGGAAAAGGATTTGCAATTGCTTCTGCTGCTTTAACAGCCTTAGCGTTATTTGCAGCCTATGTAACCTTTACAGGAATTGATGGAATCAACATCTTTAAAGCACCTGTTTTAGCTGCATTATTCGTTGGAGGTATGATTCCAGTTGTATTCTCTGCAATGGCTATGAAATCGGTTGGAAAAGCAGCCATGGAAATGGTGCAAGAGGTACGCCGTCAGTTCCGTGAGATTCCTGGAATTATGGAAGGTACTGGAACGCCAGAATATGCAAAATGTGTTGATATTTCAACCAAAGCTGCCTTAAAAGAAATGTTATTACCAGGGTTACTTACTATTGTTACACCTTTAATTATTGGATTAGGAACCGCAATGCTTACAGGTAATTACCCGTTAGGTGCAGAGGTGCTTGGTGGATATATGGCTGGTGTTTGTGTAAGTGGTGTTATGTGGGCGATTTTCCAAAATAATGCTGGAGGTGCTTGGGATAATGCTAAAAAATCTTTTGAAGCAGGAGTAGAAATTAATGGCGAAATGACCTTTAAAGGAAGTGATGCGCACAAAGCAGCGGTTACTGGAGATACCGTAGGAGATCCATTTAAAGATACTTCAGGACCTTCTATGAACATTCTTATTAAACTTACTTGCTTAGTTGGGTTGGTAATTTCTCCTATTTTAGGGGGTCATAGTGAAGTTTCTGGAATTACTCCAGAAGGAGATACCATGATTATTACTGAAGAAGGCACCAAAGTGGTTGAAGATGTAACTAAAGAAATTCGAGTTGAAATGGGTGTAGAAGGTGATCAAACTGTTGCAACTGTTACCATCGAAACTACAAAGAATGGTGAAACTACTACCGAAACAAAAACTTTTAAAGGAACTGAGGAAGAAGTAAAAGCTCAAGTTGACGCAATGAAGGAAGCCGAAGTAAAAGTAGAAGACGGTAAAAAAGTGATCAAAGAAGTTATAGAAGAAGTAGAAAAAAGCTAATTCCAATTTTCTATCAACAAAAAAGCCCGAACCATTGGTTCGGGCTTTTTAATTTTAATTGTAACCACTTATAGAGTTTTAAACATACAGAATTATAAGGGTTCTATTTTTAAAAATTAATACATTATCTTTTGAATGGTAAATCAATGATAAAATCAATTTATTATGAAAGAAAAAATTTCTTTAGATAGAGAAATTAAAGTTTTTCTTAATTTTTTAGGACTAATTTTTTTTACTTTTAACTATGTAAGAAGGTTATGACTGTGCTACTCCAGACCCCAAAAGACTCTACTAGCATTAATAATCCTAATTTAATAAATGACTTACAACCCGGATTGTATAATATTATTAAGAATGATGTTAATGGAAATAACCAAGAAACTGTTATATTTAAAGAAAATGAATAATTTTATTAATACTTAAAGGCATACCAGAATAATTTTTACAATGAAATATTTAAATTATATATTGTTTTTTTTGTCTTTAATTACTTTTCCCAATCTATTTGCTCAGTTTGGACCCGAGCAATTAATCACCACAGAACTTGAAAATCCTTTTAGCATCGCTTTAGGGGATATTGATGGGGATACCTTAGTAGATGTTGTTGTAGGTTCGGTATCCGCATCAGACATTGTAAGTTGGAGTAAAAATATAGATGCAGATGGAGCGTTTACACCCTTTGAAGAGATTGCACTAGGTGAAACATGGAATATCTCAATGGTAGATCTCGATGGAGATAATGATCTGGATATTATAACTGCCTTTCGTTTTGAAGATGAATTTGTATGGTTTGAGAATTTAGATGGACAGGGAAATTTTAGTTCTAAACAAGTTGTTGACACTAATGTTGATGGTGCCTTTGAGGTAATTGCAGCCGATATAGATGGTGATAATGATAATGATTTGGTAGCAACTATCGATTTAGAAGGAAATGTCGTTTGGTATGAAAATCTTGATGGACAAGGAAATTTTAGTGGAAGAAATAATATAGGATTTCTCTTGAATGGCTGTAGGACGATAATTGCGACTGATATAGATGACGATGATGATTTAGATGTAGTTGCAGGCACCGCTGGAGACAAAACCATTGTCTGGTACGAGAATCTGGATGGCTTGGGAAACTTTGGGGGAGAAAAGGTAGTTGCTGGTGCTGCACTTGCTGTAAGTGATATTTATTGTGCTGATTTGGATGGTGATAATGATATTGATATAGTTGCACACACTCCTGCAGAAAGTAAGATTGCTTGGCATGAAAATTTAGATGGTTTAGGTAATTTTGGTGTACAACAAATAATCACAACTCAAGCAACTTGTTTAGCCTTTACAGGTGCAGATATCGATAATGATGATGATATTGATATTCTTTTTAGCAATAACCCATCTACAACTAAAGAAAATTCTGAACTCATAATTATTAAAAACTTGGATGGACTGGGTAATTTTGGAGATGTACAAATTCTAGGAAATATGCTTCAATATGTTCGAATAATAGCCACCTCAGATATTGACAATGATAGTGACTTAGATGTTTTTGCTACTTCTCAACTTAATGACAAAGTAGTTTGGTACGAGAATTTAACCATTTTAAGCAATAATGATTTTAAAAGTTTAGGGATAAAAATCTATCCTAATCCCGTAAAAGAGGTTTTGGTTGTAGAAAGTCCAATTGCTATACAGAAAGTGAATGTTTACAATGTATTGGGGGTTAAACTACTTGAAATCTTAGATAATTTTAATGAAGTTTCTATGGCAGGTTTACCTAATGGATTATTGCTGATAGAAGTATCCACAGAAAAGGGAACAGTGTTAGAAAAAGTCGTGAAAGAGTAACTTTTTGATAACTAATGTATTGTCTTTAATACTCAAAAAGCTATTTTTAAAACAAACCGTGCAGCTCTGCATCAATCTTGTTGATGACTTCTCCCAAATCTTCTTGTTTGTCTACAAAGTTGATGTTGTCTACATCAATAATTAAAAGGTTGCCTTTGTCGTATCCGTGAATCCAAGCTTCGTAGCGTTCGTTCAAACGGCTTAAGTAATCAATACTTATTGAGTTTTCGTATTCACGTCCGCGTTTATGAATTTGATTAACCAAATTAGGAATAGAACTTCTTAAATAAATAAGCAAATCGGGACCTTCCGTAACACTTTCCATTAAATCGAATAACGCTCTGTAATTTTCAAAATCACGATTGGTCATTAATCCCATGGCGTGGAGATTGGGAGCAAAAATATAAGCGTCTTCGTAAATGGTCCTATCTTGAATAACACTTTTCCCATTTTCACGAATCTCTAAGATTTGCCGAAATCGACTGTTCAAAAAGTAAATCTGAAGGTTAAAAGACCAACGCTCCATTTGGTTATAGAAATCGTCCAAATAGGGGTTGTCTTCTACATCTTCAAAATGTGCTTTCCACTTATAATGCTTGGCGAGTAAACGTGTTAACGTAGTTTTTCCAGAGCCAATATTTCCTGCTATGGCAACGTGCATAAATCTTGCTACTTAGGTTGGGTTAGTGTAAAAGTATAAAGTATTTTACTGTCGTAAATATACAGGAAATCTTGCGTTAGTTGCAAGTCTTTAATCGGGTTTTCGTTGAAGGTAAAACTCAAACGGTTAACGGCGTTTTCGTGAATCAAAAACAGCGAATTATCTTTTACAGCTACTATTTTTTCATTGTTTTGAACGATACTTTTGTAATCTTCGAGTTTTATTTCAGAAAGTAAACTTCCGTATAAATTAATTTGTCGCAGATGGGTATTGGTAAGTATAGAACATGTGTTAAAATTACTTACTTGTGTTACAAATTTTCCCTTAAATGGCTGTGATACTTGGGTTTGCTGCTGATTGCGATAATGGTATAATTCTAATTGTTGCGTATTTGTATTGAAAATCCAAAGTTTATTATTTCCGGCATTTGTTGCGGCACTAATGTTTAAAAAAGAGGGAAGGTCGTTAAAATTAATTCGTTCTTTTTCATTTAAACGATTGTCTAAAAAAACCACAGTGTTCATTTCGGCATAAAAAACAACAACGTTTAATGGGTTTATAATATCCACAGAAGCTATGGGTCCTAGTTGAAAATCCTGAAATACAAATTTTCCTAATTCACCTTCCTTATGAAGTGCGCCATTTTTTATAAAATAAATATGTTTGTATGCGTCAAAACCTACAAAATGGTCCACTTGTAATGCTGCTTTATTAACTAGTGTTAGCTCTTGTGAAAAAGCGGTTGTAACGGAAATAAAAAAGATTGTTAAAAAAAATTTCATAGATGCTGAAAGATACAAAATGATTCATTACAATATAAACAACTAATTTGCAACAATTCTAATATTACTTCGTCTTTATAAAAATGATTAAATAACCATTATGAAAACAAGGTTTCTACTATTTATAATTACTCTAAGTTTAGGAGTGTCTGATGTATTTTCTCAAAACATTCAAGGGATTGCCACCTACAAAAGTCAAAGAAAAATGGATATTCAGTTGGATAGTACCATGAACGATGGTATGAAAGAGCAAATCATGGCGATGCTTAAAAAACAATCGGAAAGAACTTATTTTTTAGAATTTACCAATGATGAATCTCAATACAAGCAAGAGGTGAGGTTGGATGATGATTCGGTTATTGAAGGTGGAGGAATGAAACTTGTTATAGCGGGCAATGGCGGCGGAAATGATGTGTTGTATAAAAACTTAAAAGAAAACCGCTATGCAGATCAAGTAGAAATTTTTGGGAAGGAATTTCTTATTAAAGATGCCCTCGAGAATCGTGACTGGGTTATGGGGAAAGAAACTAAGAATATAGGTGAATATACATGCTTTAAAGCTACTTACACAACAACAAGAACAGTGATGGTTGCCGAGTCTTCTTCCGATGGGGAAAATAAGGAAGTGACATCCCAAGAAGAAGTAACCGTAACGGCATGGTACACGCCACAGATACCTGTAAAAAATGGACCTGCAAATTACGGTGGTTTGCCAGGATTAATTTTAGAAGTAAATGATGGGAGTGAAACTATTTTGTGCAGTAAAATTGTGTTAAACCCTGAAAAGGGGCTTGCCATTAAAGAGCCAACCAAAGGAAAAGTTGTTACCGCTACCGAATATGAAGAAATTATGGAAAAGAAAATGAAAGAAATGAACGAACAATTTGAAGGTGACGGCAGGAGAGAAGGTGGAAACCAAATGAGAATAAGAATTGGAGGGTAATATTAAACCTTTTTTAGGAATGCTAGTCTAAAAGGTTTATTACAAAAAGTGTACATTGGTATGCTATTTTAAAACCCTATCATGAAGATACTTTCTATTTTTTTTGCCCTTTTATTTACCTCCTTTTCCTATTCTCAAAACATAAGCGGAAAGGCGTATTACGAATCCAAAACCACCGTAGATATGGATAATTTTGGAAGAAGAGATATGACCGAGGATATGAAAAAGCAAATCAAGGAAAGAATGAAGAGTTTTCTTGAAAAAACATATATCCTCACGTTTAATGGCAATGAATCCATTTATAGCGAGGACGAAAAATTGGAAGCTGGTGATAGCGGTCGCGGATTCGGAATGATGATGAGTAGTTTTTCGGCGGGAGATCAATATAAAAATTTGGAAACAAATCAACTTATTGAAGAAAGAGAGTTCTTTGGAAAGCAATTTTTGGTAAAAGATACCATCACAAATTTACAATGGGAAGTAGGAAAAGAGTCAAAGCAAATTGGGCAGTATTTAGTAATTAAAGCAACAGCCTTCAAGCAAGTAGACCCAAATGATGTGAGTATGATGCGAAGAAGACGAGATAGAGATAATGAAGAAAAGAATGAAGCTGAAAAAAAAGAGGATACCACCAAAGTTGAAGACCCTTTCGAAGAATTGGAAATACCAAAAGAAGTGTTGGTTACGGCTTGGTTTACTCCACAAATTCCAGTAAAGAATGGACCTGGTGAATATGCAGGCTTGCCCGGTTTAATTTTAGAATTAAATGTAGATAGAACCACCATCCTTTGTTCAAAAATTATTATAAATCCTAAAGAAGCTGAGGCCATTCAGCCGCCTTCAAAAGGAAAAGAAGTTAGTAGGGAAGAATACAATAAGATTGTCAAAGAAAAAACCGACGAAATGCGAGAAAACTTCAGAAACGGGGGTGGACGACGTGGTGGAGGTGGAAGAAGATTCGGTGGGTAGATTTCAAGTAAAAGTTACGTTATTATCAATTTCCTAAACCCTTGGGAACAGCCTATTTTATGAAAAAATTACTCTTTTATTTAATTCTGTTTATCACATTTGTTGGTTCTGCACAAAGTATTAAACTGCGTGGTTTTATAAAAGATAGCATCGGAGACCCTCTTGAATTAGCCAATGTGATTGCCACCGTAAAAGCTTCAGGGAATATTGAGTCTTATGCTATTACCAATCACGAAGGAAAGTTTCAATTAGATCTTCCTGTAAACAACACCTATATTCTTAGGGCAAGTTTTTTGGGTTTTGAAACCCTTGAAAAGGAACTTACCATCCCTGAAGACTCTAATGATTTAAATTTAAATTTTAACCTCAATCCGCAGGCCAACCAGCTTGATGGGGTAGAAATTGTCTACGAAATGCCTGTAACTGTAAAAGGAGATACAATTACATATAATGCCGACTCTTTTAATAGGGGTGATGAAAAAAAACTGGGGGATGTTATGAAAAATCTCCCAGGAGTGGAGGTTAATGATGATGGCGAAATTGAAGTAGAAGGGAAGGCTGTTACTAAAGTGATGGTAGAGGGAAAAGATTTCTTCGATGGCGATTCGAAATTGGCGACCAAGAATATTCCAGCTAATGCAGTTGACAAAGTTGAGGTATTGCGAAATTATAGCGAAGTTGGGCAATTAAGAGGGGTGACTAATAATCAAGACAATATTGCCATCAATATAAAATTAAAGGAAGGGAAAAAGAACTTTTGGTTTGGCGAAGTGACTGCAGGTTCTGGAGTAGACGATGAAGCTGAAGCAAGATATTTGGTACATCCCAAATTGTTTTATTACAACCCAAAATACAGCCTCAATTTTATAACAGATTTTAATGATATTGGTGAAGTGCCATTCACGTGGCGCGATTATTTCAACTTTACGGGAGGGTTTAGGAATTTTAATCGAGGAGGAGGAACTAATTTTAATATTCGAGAGAGCGATTTAGGGTTTGCGATTGCCCAAAATAACCGAGCCAGCAGTATTGAAACCAAGTTTTTAGCAGGAAATTTTAGTTATGCTGCTTCACAGTCATTGGATGTAAGTGGCTTCGGAATCCTTTCAGACAATAAAACCAACATTGTTACTAATTCCCTTACACAGTTCATTACATCTGGGGTTACCGAAAGTACCGAAAGTAATTCCAATCAGCATAACCAGCTAGGGATGCTAAAGCTTAGTGGAGTCTATAAACCCAATGTGAATTTGCAAATGGATTACGATGTTCTATTGAAGGCTTCAAAACAAACTGAAACCGATAATACCTTGTCATTATTTCAAGATTTCAGTAATAATATTTCAGAAAATAAGGAGAACAAACCTGCTTCCATCAATCAGAACTTAAATGTGTATTACACGGTAGATGACGATAATATTTTTGCAGGGCAGGTGCAACATCTCTATCAAGATGAAGACCCTTTTTACAACGCGGCAACCGATTTATTACCTTTCCCAGGAGTATTGCCATTAGATACGCTTCAGAATCGATATAACATCAATCAGCAAAAGAATATAAAAACCAATAAGCTAGATGCCAAGGTGGATTATTACCACATTATCAACAATAAAAGCAATGTAAATCTTACGTTAGGTAGCACACTTAGCACACAGCAATTCAATTCGAATATCTTTCAGATGTTGGATGATGGAAGTCGTGAAGACCTACAGGAGACTCAAGAAATTGATGGAGAAACTGAAACCCTTGTAAATGATGTTTCGTATGGATTTACGGATGTGTTTTTAGGCTTGCACTACAAATTTAAAACAGGGCAGTTTACATTTTCGCCAGGGGTAACGCTTCATAATTACAATGTGAAAAATGACCAGTTAGGACTATCCCAATCTCAAAATGATTGGCGATTGCTTCCAGATGTTTTTGCCCTTTGGGAAATTAAGAAAAGTGAAAGTTTACGTTTTAATTACGCCCTTTCTGCAGAGTATACCGATGTAAACAACTTTGCCGAAGCCTATGTTTTCAATAATTACAACCGAATGTTTCGCGGGAATAGGTTGTTGGAAAATGCTTTTTCGCATAGTTATAACTTGACGTATTTCAGTTTTAATTTATTTAATTATACAAATATTTCGGGATCATTAAATTATACGCGTCGATTAAAGGGGATTAAAAATAATACCCAAATTGTAGCGATTAATCAAGTTACCGTTCCGCAAAATATTGACAGTAATTTTCCGGATGAAACGTTTTCGGCTTTTGGGAGATTTAGCAAACGAATTAAAAAAATTGAATTGGCTGCCAATGCCAATGTAAGTTTAAGTACGTCTAACAATATTATTAATGAAGAGATTAGGCAAAGTGAAAGTCTTACCCAAAGCTATCGTGTAAGTGCACGTAGTAGTTTTAGAGAGTGGCCTAATTTTGAGGTGGGGTACAATCTGTCAATAAATAATTATGACAATGGTGGGTTGGAGCAGGTTTTTTATACACAACGCCCTTATATTAACACTGATATAAATTTTCTGAAACATTTCTCACTTTCGACAACTTGGGATTTATATAATTACACCAATAAAGCCAATACCATCGAAAATAAATACTCCTTTTTAAATGGAACGCTTTATTATCAACAAGGAGATAGCCCTTGGGAATTTAGTATTCAAGCCACCAACATTTTAAATACTGAAGCGACAAATACCGATAGTTTTAACGAAGAATACAATACTACAAGTCAATATTTTGTGCTACCCAGAATTATGATGTTTGTGGTGAAATACGATTTGTAAATTTTTGGTTTCAATTCTTTCGATTATCTTTAATCGCAAGCTTTTTTAGAACTGAAAACCAATCATTATTAAAACACCTTTTGTAAACATTTTCATTGCTTTTTTCTTCGGAATAATTCTTTCGGGAGTGCTATTTTTTTCTTGTGCCGAAAAGGATTCTAAAGAAGCAACTCATTCTAAAAATACAGTTGGTTTTGAAGCGATACCCTTAGAAAAAACAGGGATAGATTTTACCAATTCCATTACCGAAAATCAAATTCAAAATTATTTTAATTATCCCTATTTATACAATGGAGGGGGCGTTGCGGTGGGTGATATTAATAATGATGGACTTCCCGATATTTACTTTACGGGAAACCAAGTGGAAGATCAATTGTATCTAAATTTAGGGAATCTTTCCTTTAAAAAGATTACTGAAGAGGCGGGTATTTCTAAACAAAAAAATTCGTGGCATACGGGTGTGCTAATGTGGGATGCAAACAACGATGGTTTGCTGGATATTTATGTGAGTCGGTCGGGGAAATCTGAAGACGCATCGCTTCGCAAAAACCTTCTCTATATAAACAACGGAAATAACAATTTTACCGAATCGGCAGCATCGTTTGGGTTAGACGATTCAGGCTATAGTACTCAGGCCTATCCCATAGATTTTGATAAAGATGGTGATCTTGATTTGTTGGTGGTAAATCACAGAGAAGATTTTCAGCAAAACTCTTATTTCGATTTTGAAAATGATCAAAAGTATTCACTCGATACAAGTCATCGATTGTATCAAAATAATGGGGATCACACTTTTAGTGATGTTTCCAAAAAAGCTGGAATACAAACCCATGCTTGGGGCTTAAGCGCCGTGATTGAAGACATCAATAATGATGGATGGGACGATATCTACGTTGCTCACGATTTTCAGCAACCCGACAAATTGTTTATCAATAATCAGGATGGTACTTTTTCGGAGGCATTTTCAGACTATTTTAACCATTCTTCCTTTTATAGTATGGGATCGGATATGGCCGATATCAACAATGATAATTTACCCGATTTAATGGTGCTGGATATGGTTTCGGAAGATCATTTACGATCTAAAAGAATGATGGCTTCTATGAATACCCAAAGCTTTTACCAAATGGTCGAAAAAGGGTATGGGCATCAATACATGATTAATACGCTTCAACTTAGTAATGGGATTGGCACCTACAGTGAAATTGCACAATTAGCTGGCGTTGCAAAAACCGATTGGAGCTGGGCACCTCTGTTAGCCGATTTCGATAATGATGGATGGAATGATCTTTTTGTTACTAATGGAATTAATAAAGATGTCACCGATAACGATTTAAAAATTCAATTAGATAGAATGCTTAAGGAAGGAAAAGGAGTACGGTGGGATGTGGCGACCGAGATGATTCCAGCAAGCGTTATTTCAAATTATATGTTTAAAAACACAGGTCATTTAGGTTTTAAAAATGTTACCCAAGATTGGGGGTTGAATGAGCCCATTAATTCCAATGGGGTTGCTTATGCCGATTTTGACAATGACGGAGATTTAGATTTGGTAGTGAATTCAATGGGAGTACCTTCTGTTGTTTTTGAGAATAAAATTTCTAAAACTGAAAATTATGTGTCACTGAAATTAAAGGGACTTGCGCCAAATCCTTTTGCTGTGGGAGCTAAAGTATCGCTTTATTCGGGTGAAGAAGTTCAATCCAAAAGATTATTTCCTGCACGAGGGTTTCAGTCTTCTGTAGAATACAGAATCCACTTTGGATTAGGACAAAAATCTATTGTTGATAGTATTGTGGTAGAATGGCCAGATGGCTATTCGAGTCGTGTAACGAATGTTTCAATAAATCAAAATCTACTATTAAATTCAGAAACACTTCCAAAAACTAAAACGAAGAAGAAAGAGTCGAAATCTAAAATGTTTAGAGAAGTAACGGAAGATATTGGAATCGATTTTAAACATGAAGAAAATGAATTCAACGATTTTGCTGAAGAGATTTTACTTCCGCACAAACAATCAGAATTTGGTCCTTTTATTGCCGTTGGTGATGTAAATGGAGATGGACTTGAAGATTTTTTTGCTGGGGGAGCCCACAAACAATCTGGAGTATTATACCTTCAAAAGGAAGACGGGACCTTCTATAAAAGTAAGTCACAACCTTGGGAAAAGGATCGTGTTTCAGAAGATTTGGAGAGTTTATTTTTTGATGCTGATGGTGATGGAGATTTAGATTTATATGTAGTAAGTGGTGGTGCCATATTTGTGCAGGGAAATCCCAACCTTCAAGACCGACTTTATATTAATGACGGTAAAGGAAATTTTAAAAAAGATTTACAAGCCCTTCCCGAAATGTTTACAAGTGGCTTATCGGTAACGGGGGGTGATTTTGATGGTGACGGAGATACAGATCTTTTTGTGGGTGGACGTTTACTTCCCGGTAGATACCCCTTGCCTCCTCGAAGCTATCTCTTGGAAAATATAGAGGGTAAATTTACAGATGTTACCGATTTGTTAGCACCCTCCTTACTACATCCTGGGTTGGTAAGTGATGCTGTTTTTACAGATTTTGACAAAGATGGCGATTTAGATGTAATGGTCGTTGGAGAGTGGATGCCAATTAGCTTGTATGAAAATGATCAAGGCTTTTTTATGGATGCAACCTCAAAATTTAATTTGGATAGCACTTCTGGATGGTGGAGTAAAATTGCTGTAGTCGATTGGGATAAAGACGGAGATGATGATTATATTCTGGGTAATATAGGTGAAAATAATAAGTTCCACCCAAGTGAGAATTCTCCGTTGCATATTTATGCAAATGATTTTGACGGAAACGGGAGTTTTGATATTTATTTGGCGAAAGAAAAGGGGAATCTAAAATTACCCGTTAGGGGAAGGGAATGCTCTTCGCAACAGATGCCAGGAATTTTAGATAAATTTCCAACGTATGATGCCTTTAGTAAGGCCAAAATCGAAGATATCCTTGGGGTCAATGGAATTAATAATGCCTACCATAAAGAAGTAACGATATTTTCTAGTTTGTTGTTGCAGAACCATAAAACCTCATTTACTCAAACCAAACTACCAGTAGAGGCTCAATTCTCCCAATTAAATGGGATGGTAATTCACGATTTTAATGATGACACTTATCCAGATGTGCTTTTAGTTGGAAATAATTATGGATCTGAAGTTGAAACGACACGTTATGATGCATTACAAAGTGTAACTATTTTGAATGATAAAATAGGTGGCTTTAAGGTGCTTTCTTTGCAAAAAACTGGGTTGACTCTTTCAGAAAATGTAAAATCTATTTCGCGGTTAAATTACTTCTCAAATAAAAATTCATTTCGGCTACTTTTAGGGTGTAACAACCATAAAATTAAGGTTTTCCAAAAGAACTGAATTGTAAGAATCTCATTTTCAGCTTTTTTTGTATAAATTTCACTGTGCTTCTATTATTTTTTTCTTAAATTTAGAATTCTAACTAACCAATAATTTTCAAAATGAAAAAGTCTATCTTTTTTTCATTCCTTCTGTTCATTTTAGGAATGAGTACTGGTATGTCTCAGGAATACCTTGAGTTAATTCAAAATCCAAAAGCAAATACTACGCTTCAAGAAGTTCAGCAAAAGGCTGAAGCCTATTTTGCAACCCGTGATAAGGGAAGAGGTAGTGGGTATAAGCAATACAAGCGTTGGGAGTATAAAATGCAGCGTTTGGTTAATGCCGATGGTAAAATTGCCAAGAACTTTAGTAAGTTGAATTGGGAAGCAGCAAGAAAATTAAATCTTGGTAGTCAATCTGTAGGTAACAGAATGCCAGTAGGGTGGACAGATCTTGGCCCTACAAGCTTTACAGTAGGAAATCAAGGATACAGTGCTGGATTAGGCAGGGTCAATGTCATTGGGTTCCATCCTACAGATGCGAACACCTTTTATATTGGCACACCTGCAGGAGGTTTATGGAGAACTACCGACGGTGGTGCTACTTGGACTGTCATGGCGGATATGCTTGCAAGCATTGGAGTTTCTGGAATTTCAGTAGACCACACAACTCCATCCACTATTTATATTTTAACTGGAGATGGAGATGCTGGGGATACCCAATCTATTGGTGTTTTGAAATCCACAGATAGTGGAGCTACTTGGGCGCCTACTGGACTTTCATGGGGCGTGACAAATTTTAATAGAGGGTATAAGTTATTAATGCATCCCACCAACAGCAACATAATGTTTGCCGCAACGACAGTAGGACTTTTGAAAACGACCGATGGTTGGAATACTTGGTCAACAGTGCAGAGTGGAAATTTTAGAGATATCGAATTTAAACCTGGTGACCCGTCAACGGTTTATGCCGTAAGTACAAATACATTTTATAAATCAACCAATACAGGAACTTCATTTTCCGTAATTAGTTCAGGTCTTCCTACAGGAGAATCTCGTATTGCTATCGCGGTTACTCCGGCCAACGCAAATTATGTTTATTACCTAGCTGGACCTGGAGGGTTTAGCGGAGCAGGTACTTATAGAGGAATGTATCGCTCTACAGACTCGGGAACTACATTTTCAACGATGTCTACCTCTCCTAATATTCTAGAAGGATCTACTGGAGGTGGTGGGTCTGGAGATCAATCTTGGTATGATTTGGCAATTGCGGTAGATCAAACTAATGCTAATAATGTAGTTAGTGGAGGTGTAAATGTTTTTAGATCTACTGATGGTGGGGTTAATCATGTAAATAGTGCACATTGGGTAATTGGGGGGCAATATGTCCATGCCGATATTCATGATCTTGTTTACAACCCTTTAAATAACAATTTATATTGTGGTAGTGATGGCGGTATTTCGGTAAGTACTGACCATGGGGTTACTTGGAATAATATTTGGGACGGTCTAGGAATCATGCAGCTTTATCGTATTGCAGGGGTAGATTCAAATCCAAATCTTTTGATTGGAGGAGCTCAGGATAATGGGTCTAATAAATACACGGGTACTACTACAATCGAACAAATTTATGGTGCAGATGGCATGGATTGTATGATAAATTATAATGACAATAACACATTATATTATAGTTTTCAAAATGGTGGTTTGCGACGATCTACTAATGGAGGGAATACTGCTACTGGAATTAAACCTCCAGGCAGTATAGGGTCTTGGGTCACCCCATATGCCATGGATGCCACAAATCCAAATATAATATATGGTGGATATAGTGATGTTTTTAGAAGTACAGATAGTGGGACTACTTGGACGAATTTAGGTTCAGATGGACGTGGTGCTTTTGCTGTGGGTATAAATGACCCTACAAGACTTTATGCGGCTGTAGGAAGTGCAATTCAAACTTCAGCAAACACAGGAGGGTCTTGGACTACCATAACAGGATCTTGGCCTGGATTAACTATTACCTTTATTGCAGTGGATCCTGCTGATGCAAATAGGGTCTGGATAACCTTAGGGGGATATACAGCTGGCGAAAAAGTTTATGAGTCCACGAATGCAGGTGCAACTTGGACTAATATTTCAGGGGCATTGCCAAACTTGCCAGCACATTGTATTGCTTTCGAAAATACGGGAGGAACTCCAGCAGATGCATTATATATTGGAATGAGTGTTGGTGTTTATTATACCTCAGATGTAACTCCCTGGCAATTATACGAGACTGGTTTACCCAATGTTCCAGTGTATGACTTAGAAATAAATGAAACTAGTGGACTAATAAGGGCAAGTACCTATGGTAGAGGAATTTGGGAAGCTCCATTATTTGGTGGTGCTCCTCCTACTAATGATTTATGCTTAAATGCAGACCCCATAACTTGTGGACAAACGGTAAGCGGTGATACTACTATGGCCACTTTTGATGGAGCACCCTTCTGTAATACTTCTAATACAGCACCCGGAGTGTGGTATACTTTTACAGGAATTGATGGAATAACCAATTTAAGTACTTGTAATCAAGCGGCCTATGACACTAAAATATCAGTTTATTCTGGTACTTGTGGAGCCCTAGTTTGTGAGGCGGGGCAAGATGATAATATTGCGCTATGTGGACTTGACTTTACTACAGATCTAGATGTTTGCACGCAGGCAGGAGTTACGTATTACGTATTAGTCCATGGATTTAGTACGGCAACGGGAACTTTCGATTTAACCATGACCTGCACCCCGTTGAATGTAAACTTAACATGTCCTCCAACTCAAAATGTAGAAGGATGTTCGGCTGCAGATGCCCCTCCAGCTTTTGCTAATTTTACAGAATTTCAAACTGCCGGTGGGTCGACGGTAGATGGTGATACAGCTACTTTCGCTCTAATAAATGAAGTTAGTAGTGGAGGTTTCCCAGTTACGATAACTCGAACTTATGAAATTTCTGATGTATGTGGAAATACAGCAACTTGTGATCACGTTATTATTGTAGATGATACTATAAATCCCGTAATAGCCTGTCCTGCAGATATTATGGCGAATACCGATGCAGGGCAATGTAGCGCTGTGGTTACCTATACCGATGCAATTGCTATTGACAATTGTGGAATTGCTTCGGTAGTGCAAATCTCACCAGATCCTTTAGTATTGGGCTCGGGAGATGCCTTCCCTGTAGGTACAACTACAGTTACTTTTGAAGCGACCGATGTAAATGGGAATACAAGCACTTGCGATTTTGATATTATAGTAACAGACAACGAAGACCCAGTTATTGCATGTCAGGACATTACGGTAGAACTGGATGCCAATGGAGATTATAACTTAACC
>TARA_R110002074_G_scaffold264409_1_pt1 | contig 65087 bp, 50 predicted proteins | sample TARA_R110002074 | Tara Oceans TARA_R110002074 (sample SAMEA4397215) | marine metagenome | biome: Polar Biome; feature: [MIX] marine epipelagic wind mixed layer (ENVO:01000061); material: water (ENVO:00002006), including particulate matter (ENVO:01000060) such as... | depth 10-100 m
CACCAACGTCACATCAATCGCCTGGTCGATTTCCGTTATGTTTGTGCTAGCCGTTGCCGTCGTAACTCCCGTTGTGCCAGCGGCATTAGTTGCATTCGTTAGTTCAAGTGTTAAGGCTTCTGTTCCTTCGACGGTGTCATCGTTGTTGACTGTCAACGTAAAATTAAACGCTGTTCCTACAAAGGTGTCATCAAACGTTAAGGTATCAGTTCCATCAAACGTAACACCTGTTGTTGCAGCCGCTTGTGCTGTTAACGTTGCCACCAAGGTCGCGGTCAAGTCAGCATTGTTTGCCACCGAACCAGCGTCAAAGCCTAAATCAACACTTACGCTGTTGCCTGTTTTAACAGCTTCACTTAAGGTTACTGTGAATTGAACGTCATCATCGGTCACGCCTTCTTCATCGATACTTGCTGTGTCACGACTTAACGCAAACGTTACGTTCTGAAATGTATCTATTGTGATTGAGTTAGTACCTTCTTCTGAAGAACCGTCACCAGTTAAACCTGGATCGTCACCTGTGTTGCCTTGATCATTTACCGTTACGGTAAATGTTGCATCTGCTGTTGGTGAAACTGCTGAGGTATAGGTAATCGTGCCCGTGCCTGCACCTGTTAAAAAATTATTAACTTGAGCAATTGTACCTGTAAGTGTAACTGTACCCGTTCCACTACCAGATATACCGCCTACGCCTGAATTTCCAGCAACAACAGCAATAGTGCCTTCATCAACGGACAGAGTTAGACTTACTGTTTGTCCTCTATCATCGACTTCGCTTACTGTAAAACCAGTGCCATGAATACTAATTGGTGTTCCTGAATAAGGGAGTTGTGATCCCGGTGCGCCAACAACTGGAGCATCGTTGATTGCAACGACATCAACTATTGCACTAATACCCAATCCTGTTGTTTGGTTTAACCCACTATCGCCGCTGTCGGTAATACTTTCTATTGTTACTATACGGTTACCGTCTGTTGGATCTTCTGCAACATTATTTTGATAACTCATGTTATCAACTACAGTTTGTATTGCTGCTTCGGTTGCACCTGTAGTGGTTAATGTCACTGTCGCTGTGCTGCCTGTGACTGAAACTGAATAGGTATAACTGCTCGTTGTACCTGTATTACCATTAGTCAGAGAAACTGCGGTGCCGTCTATGTTAAGTACTTCACTTGCACCGTCGCTAAGATTCGTTACGCTAAAAGTAACTTCTTCGACAGTTCGATCATTAGTTCCTGTATCAATAACAACGCTATCGAAAAGGTCGACATTGGTATCGACATTTTCTGTAAAGGTAATACCTGCATCAGGTGTTGCCGTTAGCGTTGGAGGTGTATCGACATCATAGATAGTCGTTGTTACTGATGTTGAATCACCTAACGCACTACTGCCCGTTGCGCTACCGATCGACACACTATAGTTTTCAGGTCCATCAGGTGCATCAACTACCGCTGAAAGATCAATAACCAGATCGGTCATCGCAACAGTCGGCTGTGTATATCTTATGTTGCTATTGTCCGCAATACTTGCTGAATTGTATGAGTGCTGAGTAAAATTTGTCGTCGTACCATCACTGACACCAATTGTTGCAGAAGCACCATTGGTATTCCCCGATGCAAAATTGACATCTAAATATCTAACTTCAATATCATTGGAACCTTCAAACAGAACTACCTGGAATGTACCTCTATTTCCTGAACCACCACCCCAAGGCACGATATCGTCGTATTGAATAATAAGAACGTTAACACCGCCTTCTGTTGTTTGCTGAACAAAGACATCATTACTATCGCCATCATTAGGATTTAGATCGTCCCAAAATGCGGCTATTCCAGGCAAAGCAGTTCCCCATCCATTTGCGTTTGTATTCATTAAGCCACTTGCAGAAAGATCATCATTACCATATTCGGATGCGCCACCACCAAAGGTCACAAGTCCATTAGATCCTACAAAAGCATTGGTGTAGGTCGTACCATAAAAATCAAAGTTAAAGCCTATTGCTTGGCTGGAACTCGCATCATCACCCAGAGAAACAACTGTGCCTGTTCCAGAAATATCGTTGAAGTTTGCGGTGGTATTATCGTACGTTGCCGTATATGGATTAGAAGGTGCAGTATAGGTTAGTGTGTTTGTACCCGCGTTATATGTAAGATCCGTTCGTGCGCCGATTGCTGCTGTTACTGCTGCATCGAGTGCGCCGGTATCTGTTCCGACAATAGCTGTAATGTCCGCTGTTGATAAGGTAACTGAAACCGTTTCACCAGCCGAAAGTAACTCTGCACCTGTTAGGCTAATAGTGTAGGAAGCATTGTTTCCCTCAGTTACATTACTATCTCCGGTAATATCCCATTCTGGCGTCGTAATAACCCTTAATTCGTTTGTCGTAGCATCAGCTACATTATTAGTACCGTCGGTTGTTGTAATAGATACATCAAAAGTATTAACAGCCAACGTTTGTCCAGCAGTTGTCAAATTTAATGTCCAGTTACCACTGCCGTCAGAAGTTAAAGCTGCATCTGTTCCTAATGTATAGGTAGTTCCATCTACAGTAACCTGGAGACCTGTTGCTGTGGCATCGGCTTCATCCCAAGTACCTGTTAAGGTTGGTTCAGTGTCTGCTGTAACTAATGTGTTTACTGTCGGCGTTCCAAAAACATCTAATGTTGTCGTAGCAATTGCACTATTTGTTTCACCATCATTTACTGTAAAAGTGATGGTACGATCGGTACCGTCAACCGTCGCGAGGCTATTAGAGAAACTGATCGCTTGTAATGCAGTTTGGTAATCTGCAAGCGTTGCGGTTCCCGTTAGGCCAACTGTATTACCGACGACATTTGCGGTGATACCTGCCGGTAATGCCCCCACTGTTAAAGCATCACCTGCTTTTGCGTTGGTCAGTATAATCGTTGCCGATTCTATGTTCGTATCATCAACATCAGTAATCGTGACATCAGTATCAACGATGCTTGTTGCAGCCACACCCGCACCTGTTGGAATGATAGTTTTAGTGAAATCATTACCCGTTGCGCCAGAACTATTATTTGCATCAAGATCCAGAACTGCTGGTTCACTAATGGGTGTTACAGTGATAGTGATAGCATCGGTGTCACTTAATGGCACACCTGCACTATCGGTAGAAAGAACGGTTAACGTGTCACTACCATTAAAATTTAAATCGCCCTGGTAGGTTAACGTTGCCAAGGCCGCATTGATTTGTGTTTGTGTGCCACTTAACGTTAGCGTACTGCTACCATTAGCACCGGCACTTATTGTTGCGCCACCAGCAAGACTTACATTTAAATCACCGTCTGTAACAGTAAGTTGCGTGGTTGCTAAATTACCATCAACATCGTTAACACTAATCCCGGTTATATTAAGTAGTGTATCTTCAGCTACAGATTGTGCAGTTGGAACTGTGTTAACAGGAGCATCATTTACAGCAACAACATTTACAGTGCTGACTGCAGGATCACTATCTCCTGTCCCGTCATTTGCTGTAATGGTAAACGTACGTGCTGTTCCTGAACTTGGATTTTCAGAATCATTTTGATAAGTAATTGCTTTAATTACCGCTAATGCATCTGCCAATGGTAATGCTGCGCCTGAACCATCCGTAATGACAAATGTTTGTGTCGCTGCGGTATAAGTAACATCAACAATAACGCCACCAACAGTTACGTTATTTAAATTAGCATCGGTCACGCCATCCATTGGAATTTGGCTTCCGCCAAAATTTAATATTTCATTTGTGCCATTGGCAATGTTTGCTGCAACAATTTGTAGCGTGACGTCTTGATTTTCAACATCGGTTAATGTTGCATCGGTATCAGCAATCGTTACCGCAGGATTATTTTCAGTATAGGTGGTGATGTAATTATCACCCGTTGTTGTACTGTCGTTACCGTCTAAATCCAATTCGGCAAAGTTAGGTCTTTCGCGATAGGCCACTTCACTGGTGTCGCCAAACTCATTTGTAAGTGTGGCTGAAGGATTATTTACTACACCATCAGGATCGGAATAGCTCGCGCCAATACTAGCATGATCATCGATACCATCATTGTTAGCATCAGTACCACTCAGCGTTAAACCACTTTCTGCTGAATCTAAGCCACCATGATTATCAGAATTCGTATCAAGGTAATCGGCTGTACCATCACCATCTGTGTCTTCAGGGCTAGTGAAATTTCCACCAAAACCACTGCCTGAGTCAGCGGTATCGACTACACCGTCACCATCGGTATCCGTGCCGGTATAGGCAGTGTAACCAGAGGTTGGTTTGCCTTCGATAACATCCGCTATGCCATCACCATCAGAGTCAAGGTCAATATAATTGTCAACACCATCACTATCGGTATCGACTAGTGTTGTTCCATCTGAACTACCTGCGCCGGCATCTGCTCCAAAGAAACTCCAGACGCCGTTATTTAATGTGCCACCTGCAGCGGTACCTTCCGCCACGGAAATTGTACCGTCATTGTTTGTGTCGTAATCTACGATCGTTGAGGACGCGCCGCTTTCTTGTAGATCAGAGATGCCATCATTATCACTATCTAAATCAATGCTATTGTCTACGCCATCGCCATCGGCATCGGAAACTGTGGTAGTTACATTGACTGTTCCTGTAATTGATATAGAACCATCAGAAAAAGCACCACCGCCATTTGCTCCGGCTGTCGTCGCTACTGTTGAGACATACCCAGCGTAACCTGTGTTAATAAATGAGCCACCGCCGCCTGCCGTGCCACTATTTCCCGCAGCACCACCACCAGAGTAACCGCCGCCGCCGCCAGCATCGTTATCATCAGCTCCACCGCCACTAGTAAAACCGGCGCCACCATCACCATCATTCGAATCATTACCTTCGCCACCGTCTTGTAGCGTGAGACCATCGCCCGGCGTGAGATCTGCGGCCGCACCACCGTCTGCATTGCCGTCTCCACCGGCAGAATTGATTCCGCCGCCGCCGCCGCCATCGCCAGTATTACCACCACCACCACCACCAGCACTACCACCGGCCCCTGCTGAACCACCACCTGTACCCGAACTACCATCGCCAGTGGTAGTAACATTTAGTACCTGTCCACCCTGACCATCACCATTGTTATCACCACCACCACCACCACCAGCGACCAAGACCAGCGTATTATTAATATACACACCGGTACTACCGCCGCCGCCGCCGCCATCTGCGGCTGTTTTAGGACCACCTGTTGTCGTGCCATTGGCGTTATCATCCGTTCCGCTTTCGGCTACAACGTAGCGAATGATGTCACCCGCTACGACATTAAAGGTCGCACTAACGGTTGCGCCAGCACCACCTTGATTGCCGCCATCATCATCGCCACCATCACCACCTCTAATCGTTAGAGTAAGTGGGCCATCTCCTGTTGCGGTATAGCTATATGCTCCCGGAGTAGTTTCAGTTACGTTAACAACCGTCGGCGTAACTGTCGTGCTCGTTTCATCCGCATCCAAGATGCCATCGTTGTCGTCATCAAGGTCAGTAGAATCGATGACCATGTCACCATCTGTATCGGTACCTACACCTATAGCACTGATTGCAGTATTAGTATTCGCGAAACCATCATTAGCTGTAATAGAAAAAGTACGTGTCGCTTCTGTAGGCGCGCCTTGATCATTTTGATAGGTGATTGCCTCGAGTACTGCTACAGATTCTGCTCGTGTTAATGAACCACCACTGCCATCAGTAATAGCGAAGGTTTGTGTTGCTGCAGTGTAAGTGACATCTATAACAACACCACCGACCGTAACATTATTTAAATTCGCGTTGGTTGCTCCGTCCATCGCGATTTGGCTTCCACCAAAATTTAGTATTTCATTTACACCATCCGAGATATTACCGGCGACTATTTGAAGCGTGATGGCATCGTCATTTTCGGCGTCTGTTAGTGTGGTATCTGAACTGACAATATTTACTGCTGATCCTCCAACTGTATACAAACCGCTATATCCTGTTGCAGTCGAACCATCTGTTGAATCCAGATCCAAGTCGGGCACAGTATTAATATCAATAGTGATATTGTTGGTTCCTTCTTCTGTAGTTGCGGTACCAGATGTACCTGGATCAGCACCGGTATTACCCTGATCATTCACCGTAACTGTAAAGACTGTACTCGTTGCGGGACTTGTTATGCTGGTATAGGTAATCGTACCGGAACCACCACCGGTTAATAGATTATCTATTTCGGCAATGGTGCCGGTAATAACTACCGTACTCGTACCATTACCACTGGTAATATTCGCACCGGAATTTCCTTCTGCAACATTAATCGTCCCTTCTGCAACCGACAAGGTGACCGTTGCACCGGCATCTGCTTCATCGGCATCGCTGACTGTAAAACCCGTACCATGAATATTAAGTGCGACACTTTCATGTATAGAAAGGTTTGAACCAGGTGCTGCTACGACAGGTGCATCATTGATTGCACTTACAGCGATTGTTGTTTTGGCAACATTTGAATCTAGGGCACCATCATTAACAACAACATTTACTGTACGCGTTATTGTACTTGGATTATCAGTTGTATTATTAAAAGTGATCGCTTCGATTGCTGCTTGATAATCTGCTTTAGAAGCACTGCCCGTTAAAATAATATTTGTCGAAGTTGATGCGCCATCAACTGTAATTCCAGCAGGCAATGAGCCAGCAGCAAGCAGATCACCTGTTTGCGCATTGGTTAAAGTAATCGTTGCTGATGACATATTGGCATCAGCATCGGTTATTAAACTATCCGTATCCGCTATTGCTACTGCTGCACCATTTTCTGTAAATGTGGTTGAATAATTATTTCCTGAACCACTTGCATCTAAATCTAATATCGGTGCCCCAGTAACAGCAATAATAGTGGCAAAATTAGAACCGGTTTGTGCACCACCGCTACCGGTATTACCCAAATCATTAACGGAGACAGTTATTGTGTCATTCGATGTAGGGGCACCAGCTGCAGTATAGGTTATTGCACCTGAACCTAATCCGGTTAAAAGATTATTGACTTGATCAACGGTACCGGTAACCGTTACTGAGTTTGAGTTATTACCGCCGCTTACTGTTACTCCTGAATTACCCTCCGTAACATTAATTGTTCCATCGACTACCGCTAAGGTTAGACTAACTCCTGCACCTGCTGCATCCACATCACCAACAGTAAAACCGGTACCATCAATAACAACGGTGCCACCTGTTGCATCCAGAAATGAGGCTGGCGCACCAACAACAGGGGCATCGTTAACAGCGATAACATTAACAGTTGCGCTAATACCTAAACCTGTTGTTTGATTCGAATTTGCACCAGCACTGGAACCACTATCAGTAATACTGGAAATCGTGACAACACGGTTTCCTGAAGTAGGGTTATCCGGGTTATTGTTTTGATAACTAATGTTATCTATTACTGATTCAATAGCCGTTGGCGTTGCACCTGTTGTTGTCAATGTAACTGTCGCGGTACTACCTGTTACTGAAACTGAATAAGTATAATTTGTCGTTGAACCACTCGTACCATTTGTTAACTTAACAGCCACTCCATCTATATTAAGTACCTCCTGATTTCCATCAGAAAGATTCGTTACAGTAAAAGTAACTTCCTCAACGGTTTGTCCCGCTTCTATGGTGTCTATACTGACGCTATCGAATAGATCGACCGGGGCACCCTGCCCTTCAGTGAAGGTAATGGATGTATCCGGCGTCGCTGTTAATGTTGGTGCATCATCAGTATCCGTAATGCTGGTTACCACTTGTGAACTCGACGTTAACGTACTATTCGATGCTGAAGATAAAGTAACACTATAAGTTTCATCGGATTCCGCTGTTGCATCACTGGTTGCACCCAAACTAATAACAATATTGGGCATGCTACTTGTAGCGGGTGTACCTGGCGCGGTAAACGTTAACGTTGAACCGGAACGTGTGACATTAGCTGGTAAGGCCGCATCAACAGCTGTCAGGAAGTTTGCATAATCTGCTGATGTGGTTGTGATATTGGCAAGATTAAGATTAATTGATGCAGAGCTACCCGCAGTGATGGCACCTTCCAAACTAATTGTATAAGTTGCACTAGTACCTTCGACTACGTTTGTCGAGCCAGTTATTGACCATTCTGGATTTTCGATAACTCTCAATTCATTGGTGGATGAATCCAGAACATTGTTCGCTCCATCCGTTGAGTTTACTGAAATATCATAAGTCGTATTGACTGTGAGCGTTTGTCCAGCCGTAGAAAGATTTAATGACCAATTACCATTACCATCAGTAGTTAATGCTGGATCTGTTCCTAATGTATAAGTCGTTCCATCTACTGTTACTTGTAAACCTGTTGCCGAAGCATTCGTTTCATCAAAGGTACCGGTTATTGTCGGTTGGGTATCTGTAGTGGTTAAGTTCGTAACCGTTGGTGTACCAAACACATCCAAGGTTGTTGTTGCAACTGGGCTATCTATATCACCATTATTGATCGTTATTTCGATTGTACGATCGCTGCCATCGACTATGCTATTCGGATTTGAAAAGGTAATTGCTTTTAAAGCCGCTTCATAATCTGCAAAACTTGCAACTCCGGATAAACTGATCGTATCGCTGCCGCTACCTGTTGCAGTAATACCAAACGGTAACGTTCCAACTGTTAATACATCGCCTGCTTGCGCATTGGTCAATGTGATGCTTGCTGATTGCATGTTGGTTGCAGCTGAATCCGAATCAGTAATGGTGACATCAGAATCAACAATCGAGATTGCACCATCACCTGCCTTGTAAGCCGAAGTATTCTGATAGTCGAGATCGGTCGCGCCACTGCTATCGTTTGCGTCCAGATCAATAATGGGCACACTTAAAGTATTTGGCGATGTAAATGTTACGTCAGTAAAACGAATTGCGCTTAAACGTTCTTGAGCATTTCCCGCGCTATCTGTAATTGTTTTTAATTCAACAGTAAAAATATTGGCGTCTTGAACTTCAAAGGTCGCAGCATAGAGTGGGTCCTCGTTAATACCATTATAAAGATTATTCGAATCAGATTGCTCTAATTCAATCGTCGTTTGGCCATTTTCATGAGATAGTGACGTGTTTAATGTTGTTGGATCATTTTGGATTACTGAAACAATGGGCGCAGTAATTGACACTGCTTCCCTTAAACCATTATTCGTTCCAGAACCATCTATATCGAGCGGAGAAACAAATGAAGAGATCGTTAACGGAGTTGAACCACCGGCTATGAAATATTCAACAGTCATTGTTACCGACCATTCCTGATTGGCACCTGCTCCACCACCGGGCACACCCAAACTTGGCTGCCAGGCATCAGTGTAACCACCACCAGATGCAGGAACGTCAATGTCACTCAATATGGGGAGGTTAGCTGCGTTGCCACCCGATAAATCATTACCCGCACTATCGGTCCAGGTATAACCCGTGATAGTAATGACAGCATCAATGTTATTAGTGCCATCATTACCGACGTTAGAAAATCGATACGACTCGTTAACCTCATAGGTATCACCTGCTGCACCGACATCATTTTCAACTGCATGACTGCTGAAATCGAGTGAAGCAATAGGAGCAAGCAAACCTTCGTAGGCCTCAGCACTAATCGTTACTGTACCAACATCACCAGAAATAAATTCAAGATCCCAGTCACCACCTAGCGATTCAGCACCGGTGAAATCGTCTGATGCCGCTACATCAGCGCCGGTTAGTTCTGCTAATGTTTCAGCAGCGTCTTTACCTGACTCACCTTGGGCAAAGTTACAGCCGTAAATTAATATATCGGCTGATTCGTTTAATGCATTTTTAACCGTTTCGAGTTCATCGGCATGTTCGCCCTGCATGGATTCCTGAGTAAGCGAACTATTACCAAGTTTCAATTCACCACTTTCACCATGCGAAATAATATGGATCGCATCTATATTTGTTCGATTCCCAAGAACGTTTGAGATTTGTTCGAGGCCATCAGAATCGGCATTAATAAAAACAAGCTCGGCATCTGAATTGATACCTGAAATGAGAGAGGTGTAATCTTCTACGCTTTTGTCGACAAAGATGATTTCACTTCGCCCCGCTGGGGGAACCAAGTCAGCCAGAGCTTCAATGACTTCGTCAGACTCTTTATTTTCCTGATTTACTGCCTGAGCCTGAAGGTTATCGCTAGTAAGTGCTTGCTCTGCTTGCTCTTCTGCGACATCATCCGCGGCGACCTCTGCTCCGGTTACGACACCAGCAGCATCAAACATAATCCGCGGCTCGAGCGCCTGAACCGAGTCAGATACGCTCATTTTTGGCAGCGCATAACCAGAGGTCGCGCCATCATATAAAAGCTTTGGCTTTGTCGGTTTTAAGTGACATATTCTTCGTTTTAAATAATTAAACATAGGCCTTATGTGCTTGATATTTATGGATTTAAAATATTAAGCTTCCTCTTCATTGTCATTATTAAGTTATAAGTCGCAATTATCATTCCTAAATTACTAATAATACAGGTATTATTGATATTACTATTACCCGATTGTGAGAAGCAGCACATACTAGAGCACAGGATCTGAATATAGTGTGACAGCGTTCACATTATCATTGGTTTTTAATCGAATATGTTCGTCTAAATTAGGTTTTTTTTATTACTTTTTGCTATAAAAAAATATTCTTCTAGTAAAATTATGTATTTAAAAACCTTTAACAGTCTCTTTCTTGAGACAGTTAATTAAATCATAGTTCACTGCGTAGTGTTTGTTTCTTTATAACTAAGCTTCCATCGTCTCTGGGAAGACTATTCAATTTGCCATGTAGTACTTCAAATCCCGGTTCTGACAGTATTGGCGTCGTTGTACCTGAAGTGAGTTTTAACTTATGAGAGAATTTTTTTACGGCTAATCCGTCTACCTCCCATAACGTAAAGAGAACCAATAATTGTGGGTAAGCGAGCTCTAGCTTGCTCAGCTTTTGATTAAACAGCCGTGTAATCGCATTTGATGAAGCATAGAGCAAAAAACATAACTGTCTGTTTAGTAATAGGTTGTTGTAATTTGACATCAGTTTATTACGTCTATCGGTAGCCCATGCAAATTATACTCATTCGTTAATTAATTGTGCGCAATCCATTTTATGAAAATACTTGCGTCATCTTTTTAAGCCGTCTATATCTATCGGCAATCAGTAGATAAACATTAATTTGAAAGAAATTTACTGAGCACGAGTTATACGAAAATTATTTAATATTTATCTACAGGTTATTGGCCTAATTACCAATGAGATCTTTTATTTTTATGCTATTATTTTAAAAACCGTCCAAAATAGACATGGAAAAATCAGAAAAAATCGTTACGGAACAACAATTTATCGTTGGTCTCGGTGCCTCAGCCGGTGGGTTAGAAGCGCTTGAGGCTTTCTTTAGTCAAATGCCCGTTGACTCAGGCATCTCCTTCGTCGTCATTCAACATTTAGCACCTGACTTCAAGAGTCTCATGGATGAATTGCTCACACGGCACACAACAATGGCAATACACAAAGCAGAAAATAACATGCGTGTGGAGCCTAATTCTATTTACTTAATCCCCCCGAAAAAAGAGATGATTATTAATAATCGTCATCTGATATTACGAGATCGAAATCCTGCTGAAGGATTAAATTTACCGATAGATATTTTTTTTCATAGCCTAGCAAAAGATGCAGAAAACAAGGCTATTGGTATCATTTTTTCCGGTACAGGCAGTGATGGTTCAAAAGGTATTGCAGCGATACATGAAAACAATGGGTTTATTTTGTGCCAAACACCTGAGTCGGCTGCGTTCGATGGGATGCCAAACAGTGCGATTGCAACGGGTGTTGTCGATGCCATAGTCAACCCAAATGAAATGCCGGAGATTCTGACTGACTATTCTAAACATACTCTCGAGTATTATAATTTTGATTCACATCAAAGCAAAACAACAGAGTACGAAATATACAGCCCTATCTTTGCTAAACTTAACACCGCATATGATGTCGACTTTCAATATTATAAACCGTCAACCATAGGCCGCAGGATTGAACGCAGGATGACGTTAAACCGCATTCACACGGTCAATGATTATATCGATTTTGTTTCTGACGAAAGCAACAATGAGCTGGAACTACTCTACAAAGATCTACTAATTGGTGTCACTCAATTTTTTCGTGATGTTGCTATCTGGGAGTTTATTGAAAGCGAAATTATTCCCGAAATTTGTGCTAAATGTACAACCGAAAGAGAGATAAGAATTTGGGTTCCTGCTTGTGCAACAGGAGAAGAAGCTTATAGTTTTGCAATACTGGCGCATGAGTGGTTCACCAAGAATTCCCAACCCGTAAACATCCGTGTTTTTGCAACAGATTTACATAGAGGCTCCCTTGCTTACGCAGGCGCAGGCATCTATTCTGAGGCTTCTTTAGCAGAGATAGAAGAAGGCAGAAGAAACCAATACTTCACCAAAACAGAAGATGGTAATTATGAAATTTCAGCAGAAATCAGGCGGTTTGTTGTCTTTGCCCATCATAATGTTTTGAAAGATCCTCCGTTTACAAAACTTGATCTGGTCAGTTGTAGAAACCTGTTAATCTATTTTTTACCGCATGCACAAAAACGCATACTGAATCTGTTTCATTTCTCACTCCAAGTCAATGGTGTTTTCGTTATGGGGCCAAGCGAGTCTATTGGTGACTTAAGTAATGAATACGATGAAATGCACCGGCGTTATAAAATTTATAAAAAGAAAAGAGACATTAAACTCAGTCTGAACCATAGAGGCATACAAACAGCAACGCCATTAACCTCAGGTAATATCCCTTTAAAAGAAACACAGCAGAAACATGGCGTAATTGGCGGCAGAGATATTAACTTAATTAAGGCATATGATACATTATTGCAACAGTATGCACCGCCAAGCTTACTTATTGAAAGCAATGGTCAACTTGCACATACCTTTGGGGATGCAACTGATTACCTGCACACTCCTACTGGCGTTCCGAGTTTGAATATAACAGATATTATTCACCCTGATTTACGCATGGCAGTCGCAACAGGGATACAACGAACAAACAAGGACTCTGCACCAATCAGTTATGGCGGTATTAAAGTCAATTTAAAAAATAATGAAACAAAAATAATACGCGTATCGTTCCGAGCACTTTCTAATTATAAGCCTTCGGATTATTTAATCATTACACTCGAAGAAGCCAATAAAGTTGTAGATATAATTCCTGCAACTCTTGAAGCCCCGCCTCCACAGATAGACAATAAGAATCAACAGGAAATTTCTTTCGAACACGTTAAAAACCTTGAGGACGAATTACGTTATACCAAGGAAAATCTACAAGCTACTGTTGAGGAACTCGAAACAAGCAATGAAGAACTGCAGGCAACCAATGAAGAACTCATGGCTTCTAACGAAGAGTTGCAAAGTACCAATGAAGAACTGCACTCTGTTAACGAAGAACTTTATACAGTCAATCGCGAGTACGAAGAAAAGATTCATGAACTGACCCAGCTAACAGATGACATGGATAACCTTCTTGCCAGCACGGACATCGGCACTATTTTCCTTGATCAAAACCTGAAAATAAGAAAATTTACACCCGCTTCAGCACGACAGTTTAGTCTAATATCACAGGATATAGGCCGTCCAATTAGTCATTTAAATCGTAATATTGAATTTGATAACTTTCATCTTGAACTTGAGCGTACTTTAAAAACTGGATCTCCGTCTTCATTTGAAGTCAAAAACCACGAAAACAGTTGGTTTTTAATGGCACTAAATCCTTATAAGGATGATAGTAATCAAACAACCGGGGTTGTTATTACCTTTGTCGATATCACTTTATCAAAACTAGCCACTAATGAAATCACACAACGCAATGAAGACTTACAATCATTTGCTTATGCGATTTCACATGATATCAACGAACCAGCAAGAATTTTAACAAAATTCAGTGAAATTCTTATTGAAGATCTTGGCAAGCAAGATGATAAACAGATCAATAATCACATTACAGAAATCAATAATGCCTCGCTTAGACTCAAGGGAATGTTAAATGGCACTTTACAGTTTTCTCGTGTCATCACTCAGGGAGAACGCTTCATCGACTCATCATTATTGCAGTGCGTAGATGATGCTAAGTCGGAATTAAAAAACGAAATCAACCTGACGAACACAAACATCATCTGTGAAGAGTTGCCCCCTATTCAATGCGATCCTAAACAAATACGGCGTGTTTTCTTCGAACTGTTATCCAATTCAATAAAGTTTAGAAAACATGGTATCGATCCAAAGATTAATATTACTTATGAGAATGACAATAATAATTGTATTATTTTTTTTGAAGATAACGGCATTGGCATTTCACCAACTATACAAGATAAAATATTTCAAATTTTTTACAAAGGTCATTCTTCCAGTGAGATACCTGGGATGGGGATAGGTCTTGCGGTAGCAAAAAGAATTGTAGAACGTCATCAAGGAACATTAGCCTGCAACCCAAACGATAATGATAAAGGTGCATCTATTGTGATTTCATTTCCTATTATTCAACAATAAATTTCCACTCTAATCTAATAATTTTTCTGTTGCAGTATTAGCATTTAACATATTAGACATTGTCATATGATCGACGGGCGGGCTAAATAGATATCCTTGCATTAAACTACACCCGCGTATTAGCAGATCTTCTTTCTGCTTTTCAGATTCTACACCTTCGGCAATAATATCCAGTTCTAACGAATCTGCTATTGAGATCATTGCATCAACTAATGCGGATGATTTTTTACTGTTCGGCAGATTATCAACAAACGATTTATCTATTTTTATACAATTGAATGGATAGTCATGCAAACAACTTAAAGCAGAATACCCCGTACCAAAGTCATCAAGAGACAAACGAACGCCCATTTGTCTAAATTCCAGTAATAATTTTTTCGCCAGGTTAGGCGATTGCATAATGCTACCTTCAGTTATTTCAAGTTCCAGTTTATGCGGAGGCAGACCTGATTTTTCCAATGCTGACTTAACGATATTAATTAAGTTAATTGATGCAAATTCCTTAGGCGTTATATTTACTGCCAATTGTTTGAAAATATACCCTTTATCAAGCCATTGCCCTGCTGCTAAACATGACTCATGCAAAACCCATTCAGTCAATTGGCTTGTAAGGTTTGCATTTTCCATCCGGTAAATAAACTCATTGGGAGATATCATTCCTCGTTTTGGATGTATCCATCTTGTTAGTACTTCAACACCCTCAATTTCATTGGTAACCATATTAATCTGCGGTTGAAAATTAAGATGGAATTCATTATTTTCAATGGCGAAACTTAATTCATTTTCAATGATAATATCCAGATTTTGGGCGATGGTGTGTTCTGCTGAAAAAAATGTATAACAATTGCGTCCACGTTTTTTTGATTCATACATCGCATAGTCAGCCCTTCTAATTAATGATTCTGCCTCATTGTCTCCTTTATCAAACAAACAAATACCAATAGACAAACTGATTTTCAAAGGATACTCATTTAATCCATAAACTGGTTCATCAAAAATACCAATGATTTTTTCAATCACATTGCTTGCATCATTCTGACAAGTAATATCTTCAAGAATAAGCGTAAATTCATCGCCACTATATCGACAAACGGTGTCTTGTTCCCTCACAGCCTCTCTCAATCGCTTACTCACCTCTATTAATACTTCATCTCCAACATAATGCCCATAATCATCATTAATAACTTTAAACCGATCAACATCAGCAAACACCAATGCACCCAACCAACCATTTCTTTTTGTTCGGGCAATTGCATTTTGCAAGCGATCTTCAAATAAATAACGATTTGGTAATTTCGTCAGGGAGTCATGATGTGCCAGAAACTTTAATTCGTCCTGTGTTTCAGTTAATGACGATTCAATCGTTTTTTGTTGCGTTATATCGATAATAGACATAATAGAAAAAAGGTATTTATTTTCTTTAAATACCGGCTTGCTATGCAACAAAGCTGAAACCTTATCACCAAATCGGAGTTTCAAATCAAGTTCGCAATATGATTCAACACCCTTTTTCAACTGGACTAAATGGGTATTGAATTTACGCCTACAGGGATAATCTATAAACGTCACCATTGGCGCATGTTTCTGCAACCTCAGTTCAGTGATTTGTAATAAGGACAGGCTGGCTTTATTTGCATGCAGAATATTGCCCGCCTCTGCGATACAGACGGAAGCAACAGGTGATTGGTCGAAAAGTAAATTGTCTTCCAAAAATTGCTCATGATAGTCGAAATTCAATAGACCCATTTTTTATATTTTGAATTTAATATTTCCATAATCATTTGCAAACAACATGCCACACGAAAATGATTCTTTAAGTTGTTGTATACAATAGATTATTACTGTTTACCCAGTATTTTCAAAATATAACCATGTCAATAATTTGATTAAAGAAAAGCTGAATTTTGACGATAAACAGAATTAAGTCTCAATAGCAATGTGTATATTGGATATGGATACAAACCAAAAATTACTCGCTGAAAAGAACAATATTAATGTCATTATTATCGATGATAATCATGCGGATAATATCCTCTTTTCCAGATATCTTGGCAGAAGTCTAACAACAGAGTTCAACACATCATACTTTGAATCAATTGAGCAGTTCCAAAAAGGGCAGCAACAAAATCCAAAATCAAAACCGAGTATAATTTTGTTAGCCGCTGAACTAAATAATTCGATACTTATAGACAACATACAAATAGTTCAAGAATACTTCCCCAATCTACCTATCATAATAACAAGAGAATATATTGATGAACGTTTAGCTATAGATTTAAATAATTATAATATATATGGCTACATAGCAAAGAATGAGAGCAACGAAGTATCTCTCGTAAATACTCTCATTGCGTGTGACTCTTTCTACTCAAAAATAAAAAACGTAGTCATAAAAGCCAATTATGATCCATTGACTAATCTAGCCAATCGAGAATTAATAAAAGATCGTATACAACATGCTATTTCACTTTGCTCTAGAAGCAAAAAAATTATGGCCCTGCTAATGATTGATTTGGATGATTTTAAACAGGTCAACGATAATTATGGGCATGATTTTGGCGATATTTTTTTAAAGAATATATCTACCCGTTTAAAAGACAGTGTACGCGTTACCGATACCGTAGCGCGCATGGGCGGTGATGAATTTACAATTCTACTCGAAGGAATTGATTACCCGGAAATGGCGGGGCAAATCGCCAAAAAGATTCTTGCCAATGTTTGCGAACCTATGAATATCAAAGGAAAAACAATTATACCCTCTTTAAGTATCGGTTTATCTCTACTATCACACACGATAAACAATCGTTTCAGCTACGATTGGTTAATGCAATCAGCCGATAAAGCTTTATATCAAGCAAAACAAAATGGGAAAAATACTTATTCTATTTTTTCAGATGAAAATGACGATGAAATGATGAGTTTACTTGAGCTTGAAGACCAAATTCAATCGGCATTAGAACAAGAAGATTTCACTTTGTACTATCAGCCCATCTTTAATGTTTTTAATAATCAACTATCAGGTTGCGAGGCATTACTAAGGTGGAAAAAATCAACTGGAGAGATAATCGAACCGGATAAATTCTTAAAAACTACTGAACATCTTGGCTTAACAAAAGAACTCGGCGATATCGTTATAAAACAAAGCTTGGCACAATACTCCGAATGGCTAGCAAATGGAATGCACGCTATTACTCTTCACATTAATACTTCTCCTGCTCAGTTTGGAAATGATAATTTTTTTAATGACTTTAAAAGCATAATGACACAATATAATCTACCATCAAATAACATCGTCCTTGAATTAACAGAACAGCAACTATTTAAAAACACAAGAAGCATAGAAAGAGAATTCAAAAAACTAAACTGGTATGGAGTTAAAATCGCTATTGATGATTTTGGAACCGGATATAATTCATACGATTATATTCGTCGGTTTAAAATAGACACAATAAAGCTTGATAAAGGCTTTGTTAGTTCCATGTTTAATAGCCCGCTCGATATGGCCATCATTCAATCAATAACAAAGTTTGCAAACGAACTGAACATCAACCTGGTTGCAGAAGGGGTAGAAACGCGAAAACAATGGGATTATTTATCCAGTATTGGCGTAGATCAGATTCAGGGTTTTTACAAAGGAAGACCTATGCCCGCCAATGATTTTTATAAAACATTTGTCGGGAACTCCTTTATATCAAAGAAGGATAATTTTAACACAAACTCTAAAACACGTATCTATTATCAGTAGAAATATAAAAGGTATACTTATGTTTTTGTGACAACAGTTTCAATTTTACCCTTTAATTCATCAGTAGAATATTCACCTTTTACCAGGTAGTCTGCCACACAATCATAAGACAGCGCTTTTTCTCTTTCTGCCTCCATTTCTGATGAGGTGAACATCATGATAATTATTGAGTTATACATGTCATGGTTTTTTTTCAAATTTGAAAAAATTTCCAGAAATGCAAAGCCATCAACAAAAGGCATATTGATATCCAGAAAAATAACAGTGGGAGGGAACTCATCATCGTATGCTGACTTGTTCTCCTCATAATTAGTAAGTAGTTCCAGTGCACTTTGTCCATCACCAGATTCGAATATCTTCGAATCGATACCAATCTGTTTTAATTCTCTCTTTAAGATATATCTGTCATTATCACTATCATCGACAATCAGTACTGAGTATGCGCTCATAATTCTTTTTCCTTGTTGGGAAGTTTGATTTCAAAACTTGTTTTATTATTAGTCGTAGAGACCTTGATTTCTCCCTTCAGTTTATCAACATGTCGTTTAACTATATACAAGCCCATACCACTCCCATCTACTGCTTTTGGATGAAGACGAGTAAAGATTGTGAAAATCTTGTCTACATCTTTTTCAAGAATACCAAGCCCATTATCTTCGACAGATATACTATATCGACCATCTACAGAAGAAGCTTTAATCTTAACAAACTTATCTGTTTTCGTCGGGTCATTATATTTTATACCATTGACAATAATGTTTTCCAAAATTTGATTAACCCTTATTTTTTCACTTACAAAGAGAAGCGACGAATCAATGTCATAAGAAACCTTCACCGAGGTTTCCTTAATAATTTGCGCATGCTGCTCTATAATGTCTTCTATTAACACTGCTAGGTCGATTACTTCTACATTATTTGACTCCAGGAGTTCTGCCTTTGCCAATTCCAGAATATTCGTCACCAGATTTTCAAGTTTAATCGCCTGACTTGTTATCTTATTGGCATTATCCAGCGCTTCTTCAATATTACCTGAGTCTATATCCATCTTTATAAACTTTGCCAAGCCTTTGATAGTCGTCAAAGGAGACTTCAGATCATGAGATGTGCGGTAGGAAAATTGCTGTAAGGCATCGTTGGAAATTTTTAATTCATTATTTGTTTTTATAACCTGTTGCAACAACCAACAAATAAACGCACAAATAAACGCAGCTAATGTTCCAACAACTAAAACAAATTCCGGTAAGCCACTACTTGTCGCTTTTATATATTCTTCCCTGGGCGCTATAGTTAATGTCCATTTAGCATTTGCAACATTCATATCTGTTGTTCTAAGAAATCGAGTCATATCATATTCCCCGAAGACATAATTCTGATATAGAATATTTTCATCATCTTTCAAAGAAACAGCAAAAATATCTCTGGAGTTTATAGACATCAATTGTTCTATAAAATATTTCACATCAACAACAGAAAAGATAAACCCCGCTTGTTGAAAACCTTTATACACAGGAACATAAATAGATAAATAAGGTTCTTCCAGCTCTGTTATTCCAGGTAAAATGACAGGACCGCTATTTCCTGATGTTTTCATCATTATAAATGCACGAACAGCATTGTGTTTGATACTTTTTTCAAAATCTGTCTCCTGAGAAGCAGGCAGAAAAACGGCATCAATTTTAAACTGGTTATTAATGTGCGCTATAATTTTTAGTTCAGAATAATGCTGTAAGTAATTTTGTAAGTCTTCTTTCCATGCAACTGGATTATCAGCATACAATTCATCCTCCCATCGCTGCGCAATACGCTCTAAAGAAAAAAGGGTTTTATTAACATCATTGTTAATGATGCTGCTAAAGTCTTTGATCTCATTTTCAACTATATGATTAAGACTCTTATATTCGACAAGCACCATTGCATTCCATAACATGAATGCAAAACTCGAAAAAAAGATAACAACCGGAATAGGCAGCCAATAGTGTGAATGTAATTTCTCTGTAGATTGATACCATGACCAAATAAACTGGGCTACACCGATACAGATAAAACTACTCGCTGTATGCACAGCCATTTGCGAATACTTTCCCCACCCATAAGTATTTTCTAGTCCATTCAAATAGCCATACAAAGAAACCAGTCCAAACACAGTTATCAATGTCGCTAATATTGCATTAACACTTATCCAGAGAGGCTTTTTAAATGCGGCATTGGCAAGCAGTAAATTAAGGCCACTAAATATGAAACACAATGCCGTGTTTGGTCCCATACGGCCAGGATGAGAAGTTTTCGCTTCAAGATAATCACGAACAAACATTTCATCAATACCTAGATCCAGACTGAAGATATATTCAAAAATTGTTAGGAATCCAAGTCCCGTGACAATCCCGGCAAAAACATAGGTTAATGTTTTCTTTTTATAAACAAGACTGATAAAACTGAGCCCGCTAAAGAAGACTCCTAGAGCAGTGTTAAAAACCATCGAAGCTAGATCAGGATGAAGCGTTATCAGGAAATCTATTCCAGTAACCCAGGCCAATAACACACAGAAACCAAGCAACGACAATAGAAAACCAATAAACGTAATTATGCGCAGCAACTTGTTTGGAACAGATAAATTAATTCTCAAATCCATTAACATTTCTCTTTATCCTGGATTAAACCAAAACTATGAACTTCCCATTAAATCAGCTCCGAAAGCCGTCATTTCCTGAATCAATAATACAGTTTATAGCACATTCTGGAGGTAATTATCTGTCCGTCCATTAGTAATAAAACTGGAAAATTTGATTAAGCCGAAATTCACTGTGCAATTGAGACTTGCCTTGAAGTCACTGTTTTTAGACTCATTGGACCCAACACCAGACCGGGATCTTATAAAAAAGAAGTGTTCACTTTATTAGTTGTGTTGGCGCGCTCGGAGGGACTCGAACCCCCAACCCTCGGGTTCGAAGCCCGATACTCTATCCAGTTGAGCTACGAGCGCTAAGACCTGCGTAGGAACGCGTTAGCTTAATGGTTTAAATTATTCTCGCAAGCCATTTATGAATACTTAATTAAGGAAGTCGTAGGGTTCAGACGAAAATAAAGAAGGGTGTTTTGTAAGACACCCTTCTTCCATTATTATATTGTTAATTATAAACCGCTAAAATACGCAGCTAGATTATCAATATCTTCATCTGTCAATGCTGCAGCCATCGGTGACATCATTGGGTCTTTTCTACCCCCATCACGGAAGGCTTTCATTTGTTTAACGAGATAGCCGGGCTTTTGCCCTGCGAGGTTTGGCCAGATATCCATCGGACTAACCCCTTCTGCACCATGACAAGCGGCACATGCAGCGGCTTTTACTTTCCCTGCCTCCGCATCCCCAGCATAAGAAATCGCTGGCAAGCTAGTAATCAAAGCCATTAATATTATCGATTTAACTTTCATCGTTTTACTTTCTCCTAATTTATTAAATGAATTAATGATGTGAAAATTTATGCAGTCTTGCATCTTTTTGTATTGAGATGGTTTGCAAACCTTTCTTCGCCTAATTTCACCAGCGCTTCATAGCCGCCATTATATCTCTAATACTATCCAACAGTTCTTCATGTTCTTCTTTCGTTGAGTATATTTCTAATTATCTCATTTCTTATTATTCCAAGGCAATATATGTAGATGTCCTTATAAAAATATCGTTCCGTCGATTCATTTTCACACTGACTTTGTACTGGGCTCATGATCAAAAAAACCGTCATGCTAAAACCAGTCAAAATGACCTTCTCTTGATTAATTACCCTACCTAGTATGTCTTTCTCACCGATTTTTTTGGTTATTTAGCGTGATACCAGCAGATTTTCTAATAAACACCCGCTATAGGCCTGAATTTATTAATAATCCGTGCAAAATCAGCTGGTTTCTCCTATAGTGCACCCAGCTACAGTTAGTGTTATTGGCAGTTTTGGTCTTTTCCATCCGTGATACTCTCATGAATTCCCCGTTTCATTACCTGTACATAACACACAATTTGTTTAATTTAATGCAGGTGAAAAGAGACATGGCTACAGGAACAGTAAAATGGTTTAACGAATCTAAAGGTTTTGGTTTCATTACTCAGGATGATGGCGGCGCTGATGTATTTGTACACTTCAATGCTATACAAGGGACCGGATTCAAAACTTTGAACGAAGGTCAAAAGGTAACTTATGACGTCGAGGACAGCCCAAAAGGCCTCCAGGCAACTAACGTTTCCGCTTAAGCAATACCTTATCGGATAAACCGACATAAAGAACCCCGTTTCGACGGGTTTCTTTTTTTGAGTTTATTTGCAATAACAACTTCAATACTCCGAAAGGGAAAAAGAATTGAAAAAATTATTTATTGGCAATTTAGCCCCCAGTACTAAAGAACAAGAACTTGAAGATCTGTTCTCGGAATTTGGCAAGGTTCGTTCCCTGAAACTTGTGACAGATGTATTTTCTGGTCAGTGCAAGGGTTTTGGTTTTATTGAGATGGAAGGTCACGAAGCGCGTGCTGCCATTGCTGGATTGAATGGTAAAGACTTTAACGGTAAACAGTTAAAAGTAAATTTCGAAGTCATTAAACCAGGGCGCGGGCGTCGTTAAGCTTTAATACGAAGGTTATCGGCGTAAAATGCACGACGCCTCTGTTTAAAATACATGTGGTGATTCCTGCAATGCCAGGATCACCCTCTTCATATTACAAACTAAATACTATTGGCATTTTACCAGCTTTCCAGTGCTGTCCTCAGGTCAATCTCAAATGACCAGCCCGTCTTAGGCTGTTTATATAAAAACTCATAGGCATCTACAATGCTCTCAATATTTATCATGCCTTCTTCACCTGATTTTTCATAAAGATCAGGAAACCTATCCTTTATCCTGTCTCCATTTATCAAGCCATCAACAACTATATGACCAATATGTACACCATCAGGCCCAGCTTCTTTTGCCAGAGCTTGTGCAAATATTCTCAGTGCGGCCTTGGCAGAATTGAATGCCCCAAATTCTGCACGGCCTCGCATAGACGCACTTGCACCAGTAAATAAAATTGTTCCACTCTTATTAGCTTGCATGCGTCGTAAAGCTTCCCTGCCAAATAGAAACCCACCAAAACAACAAACCTTCCATGCGTCTATAAAATAATCAGATTCCATATCAATGATGCGCCCTGGAAAGTTGTTGCCCGCATTATATATCGCAGCATCAACACTACCTGTTTCACAGGCCGCATCAAATAATTCTTGAGTTTGACTTTCATCAGTACAATCCGTCACATGTGCTGTAGCCTTGCCACCATTTGATTCGATTACTGAAACTATTGCGTCTAATTTTGACTGTGTTCGTCCTGCAATAAAAACATGCTTGCCAAGTGAAGCAAACCGTTTACAGAGTGCGCCTCCAAGTCCATTTTCTTGGCCAACGCCGATGATAACCGCTGTGTTCATTAATTTACTCTCTCTTTAGTGATGGAATGAAAAATATACCGAGTTCTTAGCCAATGTTAAGGTACAAGACTGTACATCAACAATTTATTTAGACCGATGGCGGCCCAAAAGGAGAAAACCTGTTCTTCCTCAACGATCGTGGTCAGCCTAAAACAGTCCTAAAACCAAAGAAAGGCCTAAATCCCAGATTGAAAAGAGCGAAACCTTTGATGGTCTTTCCATTCATCATTTAGTTCCTTGCTTAATTCATCTGCATTCGTTGGGATTCATAGACTTGAAGATGAGAATAAGCGTAACCCAGCAATGTTGTCGGCGAGTTCTTTTCTATTCCGCGCTTTAGCATTTCACCTAAAATATGATTGGCTTCTGTTGCTATACCCGACTTTATATCCCGGAGCATAGAAGAGGTATAGACCGATTCAGCTTCGGTTAATAATTCAATATATTCAAGTATCGTATTTTTGTTAGGTGCATTACCAAATGATGTTGCTATATCAACGCATTCCTGAAAAATACCAAGAATAAAGTCCCGACCTCTTTCACTTTTCATGATTTCACCAACATTGCCTCTAAACATACAAGTTGCGCCAGCAAGTGATGTTAAAAATATAAATTTTTCCCACATGTCATGCTGTATATGTGTTGATAAACGAAAATCAAATTGAGATTTAGACAAGATGTCATTGAATAAACGACCATGCGTTGCTTGGCCTGGGTGTCTTATTCCAAAAATGAGGCGATGAAAACTATTAAGATGTTTTATAGCCCCTTGAGCATTCATCTCAACAGCTAAATGCACAAGGCCACCCATTACTTTATCCCGGCCAAAAAAGTCGTCTAAATACTGCAAGTGACTGACACCATTTAGTATGGGCAAAATAAGCGTTTCTTTACCTATTGCAGGTTTAATATCATTTGCTGCATTTATCAATGAATAAGCCTTGCAGGTAATCAAAACCAAATCGTAATTTGATTTTAGTCTTTCTGACGTGATGTATTTCGGCTTTAAGCTCACATCTCCCAATTCGCTCTTGATGATTAATCCATCTTTACGTATGGAGTTCAGCCTCATCTCTCGCAGTAAGAATGTAATGTCCGCACCCGCTTCTATTAAGCGAGCGCCTAAATAACCACCTACTGCGCCAGCACCCAGGATTAAAATTCGCATAGCTATACGGTTATGATTTTATCCATGGGGATATCATGGATTTGCGGATAAATAGTTTTGAGTCTCATAATGTTAAGGCCCACGCCTACCGTAAAGGGACGTTTCTTGAAATTTACGATCGTACGATCATAATAACCTCCGCCATAACCTAGGCGATATTGTTCAGCATCAAAACCAACCAATGGAACCAATAGCACTGTTGGCTCAACTACGTTTCGTTCTATCGGAGTAGGAATATTCCAGATACCAGGTAGCAGTTCCGTTTCCGGTGTCCATAAACGAAACTCTAATGGCTCACCTTTTTCTACAACCGCAGGCAATGCCGCAGACCACTCTTCGGCTAAATATCCTTCAACAAAACTGCGTAGGTCGAATTCACCTTTAATCGGCCAATAGAATCCAATAATGCCTTTATGTAGCGTTTCCAATGCCTCCGCCAACCGTAACCTTATTTTTTCCAGGTTCATCTTTCGCTGATTACTGTCAACCTTGATTCTGGAGCGCACAAGAGATTCTCGTTTAGCACGCCGCCATTGGCTAATAGACTCCCATTTCTCAGAAAGTGGCAACGCATTTTCATGCTTGTCATCTACTTCATTCATGCTGCATCCATGTTCTTTTTCGTTAAAGCAATATTGGCGACATGACTGATTAACATGTCATTTAAATCTTCCTGTAATGCCAGATTATTAATGTTCGCTAATATTTCTTTTATCTTCTTTACCACCCAGCCCTGCCCTTTATTCAGATAGGCAATTCTATTTTCATAATCTTTTATATTAATAGCCTTAAGATAGAAGTCTCCTGCTTTATAGGACGGCTCATGGTCTAAGCGATATAACCAATTCGTTAGCATGTCACACCAACGTACTTCATCGTAATAAATTGATCTAAATATTTCTTTATAGTGATCATTCTCACTGTCCAACATGGAGCGCAGCGTTACCCTCGCACCTGCATATTCGGCAACCAATAGTTCTTCAAGTCGCTTGATAGTTTCGCTCTTAGCAAACGATTTCTCATGAAGTTCTTCTTCCTCTGCAAAACAAGGAGAAGAGTAAAGTTGCGCATGATTACCTTGATAATTTTGTGTATCAAATAATTTAGAAAGTTTTACCTGTGCTTCACTAACCATCGTGTTCAACCGGCAAATAGCAGATTCTATTTTTTTAATGCGACTGGCACCACAACCTGCATAGATAGCCATGGCCTCCAAGTCACCAACTGTTGTCTTTAATGGCGAATCAGTGCTGTATAAATAAATAGAACGCTTGTCATCTGTTCCAATCACCATTTTCTTCTCGTCAACACTCAATTCATTAACTAATGTTGTGCGAGTCACACTGTTAGGTAGAACACGCGTTAAGGCACCGAAAGGCCAGTTAATATGAAACAGACTTGTGAGTACTGTTTCATCTTTCTCAGAATTAATAATTTGGCGCTTATGATAATCGTTAGCAAATGATTCTTTAGTTGCCAAAAACGCTGTGCCTACAACAGCACCATCCGCACCGGTCATTAATATTTCAGCAACATCATTGCCATCCACGATCCCCCCTGCTGCCAAAACAGGCACCTCTGCCATACGCAATACTCGAGGTAATAATTCTCTTAACGGTAATGTGCCACGAACATGACCTCCTGCTTCAATACCTTGTGCAATTAATAAGTGCACCCCTGCTGCCTGCGCTTCTTCGGCATCTTTTACTGAACCTACCTGATGCACAACTAGAATGCCTGCCTCCTTTAGTCGTTTGATCACATCAGGAAAAACATCCCAAAACAGACAGACAGAGGCAATTTTTTCTTTAATGCAAATATTAATCTGGCTGTTTAGTAATTCCGCATCGGTCGCAGCCGGAATGATATTAATGCCAAACTCCTTATCGGTCTTGGCTCTGACTTTCTTTATTTCCGTCTCAATTAATACCGGTGATTCACGCACCATACCCAGAAAACCATAACCACCCGCTTGTGTCACCGCTATCACCAATTCAGATCGAGAAACACCCCCCATCCCTGCTAAGACAACAGGGTATCTACAACCAAGAAGATCACAGGCTGAAGTATGTAATTTTATTGCGACACTGCTTTTCATAACATACTCTCATTTTCTAGACGCTGTTCATGTTGTACCAGATACTCGACAATAACTCGTGCATGATTACGATAGCGATCACGCGCAGCGTAAAGTAACGTGACTTTATCCTTCTTCGCTAAATCATATAGCCGACTAACCACTTCCGGGCTTTGATCAAGCTCTCTCATATAGCTTTCACGAAAGACTTCCCACCTTTCAAGTTCATGACCGAACCAGATGCGTAATTTACTACTCGGTGCTACCTCCTTCATCCATAACGTCACCTTTGCATCACTTTTTCTAACACCTCGCGGCCATAAGCGATCAACTAACACACGTACACCATCTCCCTCGGTATAACTATCATATATTCGCTTTATACTTATCTTCATATCAATGAGAGTGTTACCAGTGCCATATCCGATCATATTTTTCTAATAAGGAAGGCAGTCGATTTCGCTCTATCCATCTAACACCCCAGATATGTTTCCTGTTACTCAAGCCTCTAATTTTCAAGTCTTCCTGTACAACAAAGACTTCCACTCCCTTATCGATCAGTTTTATAAGGTCACCTTCTATATCTGTTTTCTGTGTCTGTTCCCAATTACCAAATTTCAACATAGGCGGCGATTGATCATTCAAGATGTAATTAACAGCATTACCGCATAGCAACACGGATATATCGGCATCAATGCCTCTCATGGCATGTGTTAACCAGATAATGGTGTCGTCTTGTTCTTCCAGAGTTCCACGATATGCCGTTTCGATAATTTGTAGCGCTCTCATTTTTTACCTCGTACCGATCACAAGTGAATTATCAGAAGTCGACGCCAACTTCCAGAAGTCTGCTGGTGAACCCCGTCTGACACCAGACACTGTTTCATCAATACCTCTTTCATCCGCACATAAACCACAGTTAACCCACTCAATATGCCCATCGTTCTGCTTCGCGACATTCATTAGTTCAGAGATCCATTCTTTTGGTAGAGGATGATTTTCTTCTTCCAATGTTGTGCCATGCACACCATTGGCATGCGCCTTCTGATTATTAAAAGAGAGGTGCACGCCACCTTCATAGGCAAAGACATTAATATCAAAACCACGAGATGCCGCAATGCTCAATAATCTAAAAAATGTGGTGGACCGTGCACTCTCAAAAGGGGGATCCATGATCGCAAATGCTAATGTTGTTTTTTTATTCATACTTATCTACTCTCAATGCCACATCGTTTTTGTGCCTTTCGCAAGACAATCGATAATGTTGTCCAATGGAGCCAGGTTGACCCCCTTCTTTAATTCACTTTCTGAAATAGAACGTTCTTTTGCAGAGAAGTCATCGACTTCAATGTGAATACCCTGTCTTATCAATCCTGCAAACTCGCGGTTGGATGCAGACTTCCTTGCAGGTATCACCCCGTTTTGAACCAGAAAAAGCGTCACTGCATGACCAGAGTTTTTTAAATTAACGGCGAGGCGATACAGATTTTCCGTCTCACGACACTCGAACGGATCTCTTGATGAAATAAGCATGTATTCGCTCAATGTTCTTCTCCATTATTATTTTTAAAATCAACTCCACTGGTAACAGCTTTGACATAACCTTCTCGAATAACAAAATCACCAAACGACTCAGCGTCTAGTCTGTCATTGGCGAAGTGTTCAATGATTATTTCGAGTTCAGATAGTATTTGTTCTTCATTAATATTTTCTCGATATAATCTATTCATTCGAGTCCCGTTATGGGCGCCTCCTAAATAAAAATTATATTTTCCCGGCGCACGGCCCGTTAATCCTATTTCAGAAATATAAGGCCTGGAACAACCATTAGGACAACCACTCATACGAACAGTGATAGATTCATCCAGTATATTTTTTACCTTCAATATTTCTTCGATCCGGGAAATCAGATCAGGCAGATAACGTTCACTTTCGGCCATCGCCAAACCGCAAGTTGGAAAAGCAACGCAAGCAATGGAACTTTGTCTGATACGACTTTGTTTCAATCCATTACTCAAATTATATTTATGTAAAATATCTTCTATATTATTTTTTTGTTCAGGCTCAATATTGGCGATCATTAAATTCTGATTAGGTGTCATCCTGAATTCGCCATCATGTGCCAATGCTAATTCGCGTAAACCTGTCATCGACTCAAAATCACCTTGATCCTTTATGCGGCCGTTTTCTATAAACAATGTGCAATGTTGTCGTTTATCATCACCTTCCTGCCAAGAAAAACGATCAACGTTTGTGCTAAATTCCACATGCTGTTGTTTATCTAATGCAAAACCCGTTCGTCGTTCAAGTTCCTCTTTAAACCAATCCAGACCTTTGTTATCTATAGTGTATTTAAAACGCGCCTGCGCCCGATCAACTCGGTCACCAAAATCGCGCTGAATACTGATAGTCGCCTTGACGACATCAAATATTTTATTTTTATCGATATAACCGATTACATCAGCCAACCTCGGATAAGTTGATGGCACATTATCGGTATGCCCCATACCACCACCAACACAGACATTGAAACCACAGAGACGCTCATTATCCTTGATTGCAATAAAACCAAGATCTTGCGTAAAGACATCTATGTCATTCACTGGGGGAATCACAATGCCAATCTTGAATTTACGAGGTAAATAAGTCGCACCGTATAAGGGTTCTTCGATATCCGATATTTGAACCTTTTGATTAAACCATACTTCCTGATAGGCCCCCGTCTTTGGAATAAACTTGTCGCTTATCTGTCTCGCCAAAGAATAGACTTCGTGATGCAAACTTGACTGATGTGGATTGACCGCACACATTACACCGCGGGTGTCATCACCGCAGGCCGCAATCGTATCCAGGCCTACGCTATCTAATGATTGAATCACTGATTGTAGATTATGTTTTAAAACCTCATGAAACTGGAACGTTTGCCGTGTTGTAATCCGTAATGAGCCGCCGCCGTAAAGTTCAGCTATCTCTATTAGTTGCAATAATTGTTTAGAACTACACACACCACCTGGCAATCTAACCCTGACCATAAACGTATAGGCTGGCTCAAGCTTTTGATGCCGACGTTCATCGCGCACATCACGGTTATCTTGCTGATAAATGCCATGAAACTTCATTAACTTTGTATCAGTCTCCGATACTGCTCCTGTAACAGGATCAAACAAACTCTCAGCTATTGTGCCTCTCAAATAGTGGCTCTCTCGTTTCATTAGTTCATCAGGGTTTAATTCTTCTATCGAACGAGAAATATCCCGGGTACGATCAGTATTTTTTCTATTATCAATTACAGTTGCCATGATTTAATAAACATCCTTTCTATAGCGTTTTTGTTGGCTCAATATTTTTAAATATTCATTCGCACGTTCAGCGCTCATCTGCCCTTCGTTTTGAATAATTGTTAGTAACGCTTTATCGACATCTTTTGCCATATAACTGGCATCACCACACACATAAATGCATGCACCTTTTTCTAACCACTTAAAAACATCCTTGCCCTCTTCAATCAACCGGTGTTGCACATATACTTTTTCTTTTCCATCACGAGAAAATGCCAGACTGATACGGTCAAGATAACCATCACGCAACCATCGTTGCCATTCCGTTTGATAAAGGAAATCTGTACGAAAATTTCTCTCTCCAAAAAATAGCCAGGTAGTCCCACTTTTTATATCTGAAGTTTCACGGTGTTGCAGGAAAGCGCGGTAAGGTGCGATACCGGTACCTGCACCGATCATAATAATGGGCGTCTTCGTATCTTCAGGTAGACGAAAATTATTATTTTTTTGAATGTAGACAGGAACAGTCTGCCCGGGCTCAAGCTGAGAGCAAAGATGGAACGATGCCACACCGTGACGATCACGCTGATGAAGTTGGTATTCCACTTTTGAAACGGTGATATGCGCTTCATCCACCAACATATCCTGGCTCGAAGCAATGGAATATAGTCTTGGTTGAAGTTTCCTTAATCCTTTTAAGAATTCCAATGGATCAATACTGGATACCGGGTATTTCTGAATGACATCAACAATATGATTTCTAGATGCGTACTCGAATAATAGCGCGCGTTCTTGTGTAGGAAGAAACTCTTTCAAACTTTCTGCTTTACTCAAGCCATACCATGCTTCAAGAAAACGCGAGGTCAATGTTGTTATGTCGTAATCATATAACAGGCTCTCTCGTAGAGTTTTACTGTCATCATTAACATGCTCTTCACCTGTAAGATTCAGTGCCGTTAATATGTCATCAACATTGCTACTCGCATTGACAGGAATAACACCAAGTGCATCACCGGGAAGATAACTTAATCCACTACCTTCCAATGAAACTTCAATATGAGAAATATGTTTTGTCGATCCATTGCCAGTAATCTTTATACTTTCAATTACCTCTGCTTCGAAAGGATGGCGCTTATCGAACTCTTGTGTTGAAACATCCTCAACAGGTTCATTCTGTCCCGTATTGTAAATCGTTGTTTTATTCGTTGTTTCTTCTGTTGCAATCAACTCCTTTAATTTTAGCGTTATACCTTCAATCCATTTTCCCGCTGCCTCATCATAATCGACATCGCAGTCAACTCGCTCAATTAACGATTTTGCACCCAACTCACTAAAGCGTTTATCGATATATTTCGCTGCTTCACAAAAATATTCATACGACAAATCACCGAGACCTAGAACAGCATATTGCAGATGTTCTAAATTTGGCGCCTTGCGTCCTGCTATCGCTTCAAAAAAAGTCTTCGCAGTTTCCGGCGGATCACCATCACCATGTGTACTGGTTATCATTAGTACATACTTCTCTTTTTTCAACCTTTGAATTTTGAAATCATCAATATCGCTGCACGAAACGACATAACCTTCGTCTCGTAATATCGCTGTTAATTTTTCTGCCAAATCAAAAGAATTACCTGTTTCTGTTCCATAAAGAATACAGAGACTCGGCTTTTCCGAATCATTGGTATTGTTAACGCTTTCAAGAGAACTTGCGTGACGTGTTGCATTTGATGTTGCCAGTTTACTTCTCGCCCATCCGGCAAAGTAACCACTGATCCAGAGTGCTTCGTCTGGCGTTGTTTGTTTCGCCAACGCTTCTACTTGCTTAAGAGTCTCATCAGATAAAATAATTTCTGGCATATTGATTACCGGCGAATCCACTTAAAAATCTCCTGCTAGGCCTATATAAAATAATAAATGTCGGTTATGGATTCAGGATGCTCAGATCAATGGCATCTACTCGATTTTGCTTCTTCATCTTGAATGCAGACTTGGTCGCCCCACAATAAGAACAAGCCCAATCAACAGGTACGTCTCGCCAACGCGTTCCTGCAGGTATACCATCATTAGGAATACCCTTTGCTTCGTCATAAACAAAGTCACAAATCTCACAGACCCATATATTCATACCGCCCCTCCTAGACCATAAGCCCCCTTTGCGGGAATCTATTCTTGAAAAGAATAATGGCGACTTGCTTTACATAAATCTAATGAATAATATTTATACTTAAATTCATTTATTTTGATATTAAATAGGTAATTATGGATATTGAAGTTGCTCGTACCTTTCTAGCTATCTCATCTGCAGGTAGTTTTGTTCGGGCTGCTGAACAATTACACCTGACACAAACAGCAGTGACCGCGCGCATCAAATCACTTGAAGAACAATTAGGTCGGAGTCTTTTCGTGCGAAATAAAGCGGGAGCAAGGCTAACCCCCGCCGGACAGGAGTTTATTAAATATGCAACCTCTTTGGTTCAGATATGGGAACGTGCGAGACAACAAGTGGCCTTGCCGCCAGGACGTCGCGCTATCGTTTCAATCGGTGGTGAGTTAAGTCTTTGGAATCCGTTGTTATTAAACTGGCTGGTTTGTATCAGAAAACAATCCCCTGATATCGCCATCCGATCACAAGTGGATATTCCGGAACGATTACTGGATAAAGTTCAAACCGGTATTCTTGATGTCGCAGTTATTTACGAACCACAAAAACGTCCCGGTTTAAAAACCAAGTTACTGATGGAGGAAAAATTAATTGCAGTAAGCACCGAACGTAACTGTACCGCAGTAGGTAACGCTGGTTACGTCTACATCGATTGGGGTCCTCAATTTAGTTCACATCATGACCATGCGTTTCCACATCTACGTGATACTGACATGCATGTTGGCCTCGGCCCACTGGCATTGAGATACATACTCACAATGGGTGGTAGTGGTTATTTTCGCGCGCGTGCTGCAAAGCCTTACCTTGAAAGGGAACGCCTGTTCCACGTCACTGGAGCACCTGAATACACCTACTCTGTTTACCTTGTTATTTCAGATCATGCGGATGAAGAAGTAGTAGACATCGTCTATGACTCTTTAAAAACGGCGTCATCAATCGAATATGAAGACTGGGTATAAAACTCAATATTTAGTTTTATCTGATAGTCTAGTCTAATCAGAGTTGGTTAAAGGATAATCAAGCTTGCGCACTTGGTCGTGCTGACACTCTTGCACGCCACTCACTCAGATTTGTCAGCGTGGCTGGAATTTCAACGCCAACGTATTCAGCAAAATCGATTGCACACATAGCAGTGATATCAGCAACCGAGAACGTATCACCGGCAATATAGTCAGTGTTTGTCAGACGTGCATCCAAGCGTTTGTTAAAAGCTGCTATGCGAGACTTCCCTCGTTTGGCTAATTCAGGGATCTGCGGCGTATCTGAAGTGCCTGGTAAAGAACGATTCACAAACGCTGGACTCTCGTTACGCAATACATCAGCTGCTTGTAATAATGCATCAAGCTCAATTTGTCGTATCCATGACTCGACGACGGCTCTTTCTTTAGGCGTAGAACCATAAAGCACCGGTTCAGGTTGGACTTCTTCAAAATATCGACAAATCGCACTAACTTCGTCCACAATCGAGCCGTCATCAAGCAATAATGTAGGCAAAACCCCGCGTGGATTTATAGATAAAAACTCAGGTTCAAGGTTTTCGCCGCCCATAATATCAATTTGTACTTTCTCGATTTCAATTCCTTTTTCAGCAAGGAATACTCGTACACGCCTTGGGTTTGGCGCGCCTGTCATGTCAAATAGTTTCATCTATGGCTCCAGTTTTCAGCCTTCTTATGATTAACGACCGATCATATCTTGAATGGCTGCAACCGTTTCTTCACCAGCAATTTCTGGTTCGTTGTAAGTAGTCGCATGAGGAACAATTGCACCCTTGGCACATCCCGGACGCGCTTCAATTTGAGCAAGCCAACGTTTCATATGAGGCATCTCATCAATATCTATACCTGCCCAATTATGTATGCGCGCCCAGCTCCAATGCGCGATATCAGCAATAGAAAAATCGCCTGCCAAAAACTCATTATCTTCTAGCTGTGTATTCAACACGCCGTAAAGACGTCTTGTTTCATTTTGATAACGCTCTATTGCTGCAGGTATTTTTTCTGGGAAATAACGATAGAACACATGCGCTTGTCCTTGCATTGGTCCAAGTCCACCCATCTGAAACATTAACCATTGGATTACCTTGGTACGCCCGGCTACATCAGTCGGTAATAACTGACCTGTTTTCTCAGCCAGATAAATCATGATGGCACCAGACTCAAAAATAGGTATTTCACCCAAGCTGTGATCTACTATTGCTGGAATACGACCATTAGGGTTAATCGCTAAATATTCCGGACTGCGCTGAACGCCTGTATTTATATCGATGGGCTTAAGATTATAGGGTAACTTTAGTTCTTCGAGCGTTGCTGAAGCCTTCCACCCATTAGGTGTAGCCCATGTATAAAGATCTATTTCTGTCATTTGTTTAGCCCCTTTTATTCAAGCAATACATGCTCGCTATTATTTTCTTAAAAACCTGTCTATCTTAGGAATTCGGTTAATGCGATTACAACCTGGTTAAACTTCGAGGATTTGTACCGATCAGTCAAAACAAGATAATTTATTTAACACAGCCGGTCAATACTTTATTTGATTGAATTGACGGCCTGTGCCTTGATGGCATAAAGACTGGCTTTATCAAATACACCACGCGCGAGCACACGAAGCCCCACTATTAGCGCTAGCAAGCCTTTAGCCGTTGTTTTTACATCTACATGTGCAGGGATTGAGCCATTGTCACGTCCAATGGTTAGCTGCTTTTTAAAGAATAGCTCGGTATCCTTTAATCCTTTTTTCACAGCTATCTCAATGTCTTTATCATGGTTTGGCAAATCTAAAGCTGTATTAACGAACATGCAGCCCTTGCGTTCACAGTCTGAAATACTTTCTGAAATAAACGTATCAAATAATGTGTTTATAGCAAGTACCGGGTCTTCAAGTGATTCAAGATGGTCAAGTATTTTTCGACGATGCTCACGGTCATAACAATCCAACGATTGAATAAAAAGCGATTTTTTACTACCGAACGCATTATAAAAACTGCCTTTATTAATACCGATTGCTTTTAGTAAGTCAGCGAGAGACGTCGTCTCGTAGCCTTTTGCCCAAAATACATTGGTCGCTTTTTTAATAGCGTCATTGGTATCAAAAGATTTTTCCCAAGGCATATTTCTATTCTACTCCGTTCTGTTTTATTCTATTACTGGCCCTCATATATACGTTGTTTATACCAGTCGGTCTAGTATTCGGCAACAGGTTTGAACCTTTTACTTACAAAGGCGATAACATTCAAGGCACACTTAAAAGGCAGCTCATCGTGCCAGGAAAAACCTAATCATTGAAAGACGCACTGAGCTACTTTTCAAAGGCATCTTCAATAGCTTAATTTGTTAGCGATTAAACATCGACAAAGAGATGCTGGTTACAAAATGTAAATATTAAAAACACAAGCACACGTATAATATTCATTAGCTTAATAAAGCTATAGCTTTGTATTGTATAGCGTATGAGAAATGATCACAGTGATGATATTTCTCAGTCCATTGTTAATTACCAATACTTTGCTTCTTCCACAAGAGATAAACAGAAGGAATAACAACCAACGTAAGAATAGTAGCGGTGACCATCCCGCCAACCATTGGCGTTGCAATGCGAACCATGACCTCTGAACCGGTACCTGTTCCAATCATGATAGGTAAAAGCCCACCAATGATTGCGGCGACAGTCATAATTTTTGGTCGCACGCGTAAAAGTGCACCTTCAACAACGGCTTCTTTCAATTCAGTATAAGTAAGTGACCTGCTTTCATTAATGGCCTGTTGCTTATATTTATTATAGGCATTATCCAAAAACACTAGCATTACTATACCTGTTTCTGCAGCCACACCTGCCAGTGCTATAAAGCCTACAATAACGGCAACCGACAAATTAAACTCTAATATATACAACAACCAAATTCCGCCAACTAAAGCAAAAGGTAAAGATGTAAGGATAAGTATAACTTCAAAAAAATTTCGAAAGTGAACAAACAAAAGCAAAACTATAACGGCCAGTGTTAAAGGCACAATAATACTTAAACGTTCCTTTGCTCTTTCCAGGTATTCGTATTGCCCCGACCAGGCAAGTGAATAACCTGGCGGCAAAGTAATCGTTTCAGCTATCTGTCTTTTTGCTTCTTCAACATAGCCTCCTAGATCTCGTCCAACAGTATCTATAAAAATCCAGCCATTAAGTCGCGCATTCTCGCTTTTTATCATTTCCGGACCATCTTCAATCCGAATGTCTGCAACCTGACTTAACGGAATCCGCGCGCCGGCAGGTGTGATAATAGGGAGCATTTTCAGATTTTCGACAGAATCACGAATGTTGCGAGGATAGCGCAAATTAACTGGATATCGTTCCAGTCCTTCAACAGTCCATGTTATATTTTGTCCACCAACTGCGGTGCTAACAATTTCCTGTACATCATTAATATTTAAACCAAGCCGGGATGCTGCTAATCGATTAATATCTACTGTCACATATCGACCGCCTGCAACACGTTCAGCATATGCCGATGCTGTGCCAGGAATATTTCGAACAAGCTGTTCGATTTGTTGGCCAACATCCTGAATGACTTTTAAATCAGGCCCCGCAATTTTAATTCCAACGGGTGTTTTAATCCCTGTTGCCAACATATCAATACGTGTCTTAATTGGCATTACCCATGCATTAGCCAATCCTGGGAAAAAAACACGTTGCTGTAATTCATGCCGCAGCTTTTCAGGTGTCATACCCTCGCGCCACTCACTTCTATCCTTTAATTTTACAAATGTTTCGATCATAGATAGCGGCGCGGGGTCAGTTGCTGTATCGGCCCTGCCAATTTTTCCAAATACATGCTCAACTTCAGGTACTGTACGAATTAATTTATCCGTTTGTTGTAAAATTTGCTGCGCTTTACCGATAGATAAAGATGGTAGTGTCGTTGGCATATACATCAGATCACCTTCGTCTAGCTCAGGCATAAATTCACTACCAAGATGTTGCGCCGGCCAAACACCAATCACTGTTATTACTATGGCGCAAAAAAGTATTACTTTTGGAAAGCTGAGGGCCAAATTTATAAATGGTCTGTATACAGTAATTAAAAGTCGATTAATCGGGTTTTTATTTTCATGCATTATTTTGCCACGAATAAATAAGCCCATTAACACGGGGACTAATGTGACTGCTAAACCTGCTGAAGCGGCCATAGCATAAGTTTTTGTAAATGCTAATGGTTTGAACATCCTCCCTTCCTGAGCCTCGAGTGCAAATATTGGCAAAAAACTCACTGTGATAATAAGTAACGAAAAGAATAAAGCGGGCCCAACTTCACGGGCTGAATTCATTACAAGTGTCCATCTGTCAGTTATCTTGTCACCTGCAAGCTCCAGGTGTTTATGAAAGTTCTCAATCATAACGATAGCTGCATCAACCATGGCACCTATAGCAATTGCAATACCTCCCAAAGACATTATATTGGCATTAATGCCTTGTGCGTACATGACACTGAAAGCCGCAATAATCCCTAAAGGTAAACTAACTATCACTACGAGTGCGGAACGCATATGAAACAGAAATATGGCGCAAACAATGGCAACGATTAAAAATTCTTCAACTAGACGATACGTCAATGTTGATATAGATCGGTCAATCAATGAAGACCTGTCATAAGTCTCAATGATTTCAACACCATCAGGCAAACTGGGCTTAAGTTCTTCTAATCGTTTTTTTACAGCAGTAATAGTCTTTTTTGCATTTTCACCAAAGCGCATGACTACGATTGCGCCCACAACTTCGCCTTCTCCGTTCAACTCTGCTATTCCACGACGTTGATCAGGTCCAATTTGTATTTGCGCTACATCTTTTAAAAGTACAGGTGTTCCATTCTCGCTTACTCCTAGCGGTATAGCGTTGAGTTGTTCAATACCTTTTACATAACCTGTCGTTCTTACTACATACTCTGCTTCTGCTAATTCAATGACCGAACCACTATCTTCCTGATTACCATTGCGGATTGCATCCCTGACCAAATTAAGTGTTAAGCCATAAGCACGAAGACGATCCGGGTCGACAACCACTTGATACTGCTTAACGTGCCCGCCAATGGTAGCCACTTCGGAGACACCGGCTACTGCTTGTAATTCGTATTTTAAAAACCAATCCTGGATTGAACGTAATTGAGACAAATCATGCTTATTCTTTCGGTCAACCAATGCATAATTATAGACCCAACCAACACCAGTGGCATCCGGACCTATAGCAGGTCTTGCGCCTGGCGGTAAAAGTGGCGTTACCTGACTGAGGTACTCAAGTACACGAGATCGTGCCCAATATAGATCTGTGCCATCTTCAAAAATAATATATACATATGAATCACCAAAGTTTGAAAACCCGCGAACCGTTTTTGCACCTGGCACAGATAACATTGCTGTCGTTAATGGGTAAGTTATTTGATCCTCAATAACTTGCGGTGCCTGTCCCGGCCATACTGTCTTAATTATGACCTGAACGTCAGAAAGATCGGGTATCGCATCAACTGGAGTTTTTTTAACTGTATATGTACCACCGATAGCTAGCATGATAGAAACCAGTAAAACCAGAAACCTGTTGTCCAGGGACCACTGAATGACTCGCTCGATCATGGTGCCGTCTCCACTGAATCAACAATCTCTTCAGTTGTAGATTGCATACGTTGAAAGCTTGCTTTAAGACTGGCTTCAGAATCAATCAGAAACTGAGCTGAATTAACAACCATGTCTCCTTCTTCAAGTCCGGAAACAATCTCAACCTCGCCTTCGCTTTCAATACCCGTTTGAATTTTTCGTTGAGAAAACCTTCCTTCTCCCAGAGAAATAATAACTCTTTCACTATTACCGTCTCGTATTATAGCTTCTCTTGGTGCTACCAGAATATCATCACGCGGGCTGGAATAGATATTAACGTGTGCAAACATGTTTGGTTTTAGAACCTCATTCGGGTTATCAAATTTCAACCTGACTTTTAATGTGCGAGTGACAGGATCAAGGACAGGGTAGATATAATCGACGGTGCCCACCCATGTTCTATCGGGTGTAGAAGGTATTTTGGCAACAGCCTTTTGTCCGATTGCGATCCAACTCGATTGTTGTTCAAACACTTCTGCCTGTAACCAGACATTACTCAAATCAACGATTGAAATCGTTTCGGTTGCAGGTTCAACATACATTCCTTCACGAATCATCAGGTCTGTAACAACACCACTATGGTGTGAAAAAATACTGATCGTTCTTTTAACCTTGCCGTTTTTTGTTAAAGAATCAATTTGTGAGGAAGATATGCCTAATGACTTCAATTTCTGTTTTGAGGCATTTATAAAGCGTTCATTTTTTCTTTCTAATGCCTTTATATATTCTTCTTGAGCGTTAACTAACGTTGGCGAATACAAAGTAAATAAAAGCTGACCTTTTTTAACACGGTCGCCTACAGTATCTACTGTAAGGTTTTCGACCCACCCATCTGTTCGTATATGTACATGTCCAATTAATGACTCATTAGCATTAACATAGCCAACAGTATCTATTCTGCGAGATAGTGTTTTACGCTCTATTTTTCCAGTACGCACACCAAGATTATTAATGACTTCTGGTGAAATCGTTATACTTAAGGTATCTGAGAAGGAGTCCTCATATACGGGAATAAAGTCCATTCCCATGCTATCTTTTTGCGGTGTATCGGCAGTAACTTCAGGGTTCATCGGATGCCGATAAAAAAGAATTTTACGCCCATCATTTTTCTCAATATTTTTGAATGGAACCAGATCCATTGTGCAGATCGGGCAACGTCCTGGAACATCACTTTTCACCTGAGGGTGCATAGGGCAGTAATAAGAGGCATCCTGATGCTTTAATGCATGTTCCATTGTTGTCTCTTGCATTTGTATAGGTTTATTAAACCAGTCAACCGAAACAGCAATTGAAAAACCAACAATTATTAATATAAGAAACCCTGTCACAAACTTAAAATTCATGATGTTTCTCCTGAAAGGTATAAGAGATTAATCTGGCTTTTATAATGTTTAGTCTGGATATTTAATAATTCCAGTTGCGTGTTTAAGGTAAGTATTCGTGTACGTACCAATGTTTCAAAATCGACGAGGTCGTTTTGATAAGCGTTGAATGCTGCCTCCTGAGTTTGTGCCGCCTCAATTATTGCACGTTGTTCGTACAGGTCTAACCGACGTTGGAGGCGTGTCAGGTTTGCAAACTCAACTTCAATCTGGCGCAGTAATTCACGTAAGCGATCCGAACGATTAAAACGCATGGCCAATTCTTCTTTTTTACTTGCTTGCAACTGCTTATCTTGCCGCTTCTCCGTGAATATGGGCAATGACACTTTGAAGAAAACTCCGGAAAAATCAGGTCCGGTCTGCAAATCATATCGACTGGCTGTGTTCTCAGTCACCATAAAGTCTACCATCCACTTTGGTTTATACTGTTCTTCAGCAATAGCGACTGTTTGTTGTGCCACGTCGACATTTGCATCTTCAATAGCGAGCAAAGGATGAAATGGTGCGTTCTCTGTGATTGCTTTATGAGATTGCAATGCTGCGAATTTGGGAAGCGTCATAGATAATTGTCTAGTTGCATTTTCCGGTCGTATCCATTTTGATAATTCCGCTTTAGCAACATCGATTAATCTTTTTGTTTCTTCTATTCGATCTTCTACAAATGAGATCTCCAGTTGTGCTCTTAGTACATCATGTTGATTATCTCGCCCTTCTGCATATTGCCTTTCCGTTATGTCTGCCATTTCTGTAAACAAATCACGATTTAGTTCAAGCAAACGATTTTTTTCTTTTTGAAAATATAATTCAATATAACTCGATCTCACATTGCTAAGTACTACTAAGCGTTGATTGAGCATTCGCGCTTGTTCAATATCAGCCAATGAGTTCGTTCGTTCTGAGAGATATTTTAATGTGTCGCCCGCGGGGATTGATTGACTAAGCCCGAGACGTACTTCTGTATCTTCGTGTTGATTAAAATTAAAGTTGTTAAGTGGTATCTCTGCAATCCCAAAACTCAATTCTGGGTCGGGTAGTTGACCATCAGCTATAGCACGCTCTTTTAAACCCTCTGATTGAGCTTTATATTTCTTGACTATTGAATCGAGACCCAATGCGATATTTTCAGCTTCAGCTAAAGTCAACTCATTAGCAATTGCTCTAAAAGAAAATAAGAAAATAAAAATAACAACAATAATTTTTAATGATTTGTAATCACACATGTCACACCTCTAACGCGAATAAAAAACGATGACTGATTTTTTAACCAATCAGAAAATGGCAGGGACGACGTGTTTAAATCAGGAGTACGTTGTAGGTCTGTCGAGGAAGGAGAGTTGCCTGTTTAGGTGGCGTAATTATTCTAAAGACCGGAGGTGCTCTTCCAGAAATAGTTAACGCTGATTCAATATAGACATATAAATTCTGTGTAAATTTTATTTTATTTGCTAACTCGGAGTTTTTGTCACCATTCAATGTAACTGAAATACCATCGCAGTCACATGCACCAAGACAATGATCTTTGCTTATATCAATATTGCTTTCTGTTGAGCTTGAATCTGGTTCATGACAAGCAGGTGCAACGTCAACTGATTGCGAACCCGCCAGTAGATTATTATCATTTGAAGCCAAACAGGACTGACACAAAAGCAATAACCAGCCGCCGACAAAAACTGACAACATCATTGTTGCTAATTTATGCTGCTTGTTATTAAGTTGCACTAACATATTAGTAAGTATAGTGCATGCAACGCAATAATATAAATCGACTTTTTAAAATTAATGACACTTCTGTTTAATGCTCTTTTTTAATAACCAGTAATTTACTGGCCATGCCACAATAAAACCTGCCGGTAAGGCGATCAGGTAACCAAGCCAGAATTTTAAATCTAATATGGATGATGCAGATACACCGCCAACATGGTAATCAGTAAAATTCATCGCCAATTCCATAACAGCAATAGAAATGGTTTCGCCTAACCAGATTGTTTTAAAAGCTTGCGTCCATGAATTACCTTGTTTGACTAATGGCAGCAAACCAAGTGTGTACCCACTTAAGAACCCAAGAGCGGTAGCCAATATCATTGTATACCAAACACCCAGGCCAAGACTGACGCCGATAGCGAGGCCTATAAATTCACCGATACTGCAGCCTGTTAAGCAGTGCAGTGTTGCAGAAGTTGTCAAACCTGTTATTGAATTGGTTGATGCATGATGTCCATGGTGATTTTCCTGCTCACCCACCTTACTATCTTGTCGTGTAGTTTCGTGATTACAAGATGCATTTTTATTTGCATGTGTTTTCATAATCATTCCTCTTTTTCGTTATTTCTCTTTAATTGCATTTAAAATAGGACATTCGCCAATCGCCCCTCGTCCGCTGCATTGAGTCACCAGATTTTTAAGTGTACGTTGCATACGTTTCAGTATTCTTATTTTCTCTTCAATACTAACTAGTTTTAACTGGGCGATTTGTTTAATGTCTTTACTTGTCGTTCCAGGTTTTATCTCCAGAGAAAGCAATTCAAGAATTTCAGACAATGTAAAACCCAGATTTTTTGCCTGCTGAATAAATAAAAGTCGTTCTAATACACTCTCATTATATTGTCGATAACCACTTTCTTTACGCTCCGGCTTCTCTAACAAACCTTCCTTTTCGTAATAACGTATTGTTTCAACACTAACACTCGATTGCTTGGCAACTTGACCAATTGAGTAAACCATCATATCGGTTCCCTGATAATATTTAGATTAAGTATAAACCCTATAGCTTACTATAGGGTCAAGGTATATTTGAAGAAATGATATGGTTTTTATTCAATCGGCTAAATAATAACTTCATTATTTATGAACACCGTGATTGATAAAGGTTAATTTTTTAATATTAACTGACAACTGAAACAGCTATTAAAAATAATATTACGGTTTCACTATCATGCTCTATTGTCATTTATATTAATTTTTCTAATAGGTGCCATAAAATATATAACGACAGATGCAATTAGAAGTCATATAATTAATATCCGAATACTGTAATATTTAAAGCAATATACTATTGCGTATACAGGTATTAGCTATCATATCTTTATCATTTAGTTATGAGGTTTAAAAGCATACTTTTATGAATCTCAAAGATTACGAAATCAATGGATTCTTTGATGAACTTCTTACAGAGAAGCTATCTGCTAGAACAGGTGCCGGTAAGCTAATACGCTATATTAAAAAATTAAAACCGCAAGAACTACAGCAGAGAAAAGATGCAGCTGAGCTTGCGATCATGGCAATGGGCATTACTTTTACCGTATACAGTGAAGGTAATAACATTGATCGTGACTGGCCATACGATATTATTCCCCGAATTATTCCCCAACGTGAATGGCAAAAAATTGAAGCGGGTCTGGAACAAAGACTTACGGCTTTAAATCACTTTATCGATGACATATACAACGATAAAAAAATAATAAAAGATAAAGTCGTTCCTGGAGAAATCCTCAAGAGCTCGAAAAACTATAGAAAAGAATGTATCGGTGTGAAACCGGTATTCGGTGCTTGGGCGCATATCTGTGGTAGTGATCTGATTCGAGGTGATGATGGCACAATGTATGTGCTGGAAGATAACCTACGTGTACCCTCTGGCGTTTCCTATATGCTGGAAAATCGTAAGGTAACCAAACGTGTCTTTCCAGAATTATTTGAAGATTACAATATCCTGCCCATGGGTGATTATCCAACAAATCTTTTTGATACACTTAGCTCAATTTCGCCTCGTCCTATGGACTACCCCGAAGTTGTCGTGCTGACACCAGGCATCTATAACTCAGCCTATTTTGAACATTCCTTTCTGGCTCAACAAATGGGTGCTGAATTAGTCGAAGGATCTGACTTGGTGGTTGCTGAAGATGACTGTGTTTACATGAAAACCACAGAAGGCTTGTCCAGAGTCGATGTCATTTATCGAAGAATAGACGATCTGTTTCTTGATCCGGAGGTCTTCGATAAAAAATCCGTATTAGGTGTACCCGGACTGATGCGTGCATGGAAGAAAGGTAATGTTGCATTGGCCAATGCACCCGGTGCTGGCGTAGCAGACGACAAGGTAGTTTATACCTATGTACCTGACATGATACGTTATTATCTGGATCAAGATCCCATTATTCCCAACGTTCCTAGCTATTCATGTGATGATGTAAAACAACGTAAGCATGTATTAGCGAACCTTGACAAACTGGTTGTTAAGCCTGCAAATGAGTCTGGAGGTTATGGAATGTTAATTGGCCCTCATTCTTCTAAAAAAGAACAGTCAGAGATGGCAAAGAATATTAAAGCTAACCCGAGAAATTACATTGCGCAGCCTGTTATAAACCTGTCAACAGTACCAACCTTATCCGGGAAAAATATAGAACCACGACATGTTGATCTGCGCCCTTTTACTTTACAAAGTGATCGCACTTATGTCACCTCAGGTGGCTTAACACGCGTCGCATTAGTAAAGGGTTCTCTGGTTGTTAACTCCTCTCAAGGTGGCGGAAGTAAAGACACCTGGATCGTCGCCCCGGACAAAGGTTAGTTTATGCTCTCACGTGTCGCAGAAAGAATGTATTGGTTTGGTCGTTATCTTGAACGAGCAGAAAATAGCATACGCCTAGTCAATGTAAATGCCAGTCTTTTGCTAGATTTACCAGCTGCTGTAAACAAACAAATCTGGAATGGTTTAATCGAGATTACTGGTAATACGGAAAGTTTTTATAAGTCTCATACTAAAGCAGGCGAAAAAAGTGTCACACACTTTTTACTTGCGGATACTTCCAATCCTGGTGCATTAATATGCTGTATGAAAATGTTGAGAGAAAACATTCGTACAACGCGCGAGATAATGCCTAGTGAAACCTGGGAGCAAATCAACGAATTTTATTTATTTACTAAAAATAATCTACAAAAAGCATTATCGCGCGGTAGCCGCCATGAATTTCTGGATGACGCCATGAATTTCTGTCATCAGATCACCGGGCTTTTGTCTGGAAACATGAGTCATGGTGAGGCTTATAATTTCGTACGCATTGGTAGAAACCTGGAACGTGCTGACATGACATCCCGAATACTTGATGTCGGTTGCATGAATTTAATGACGCAAAAAGGTGATATTCCTAAAGCCTACGATAATATTTTATGGATGAATGTATTACGTTCTCTAAGTGCTTATCAAATGTATCGACAGAACGTCCTTGATAAAGTCAACGGCGAAGATGTTATTGATTTTTTAATCAAAGATGTTCAGTTCCCCCGGGCTATAGGGCATTGTTTGATCGAAGTTAATCATTGTGTTTCAAGATTACCCAAAAATGATCATGCACTACGCAGCATCACTCGCGCTCAACGAAATATTAGTGAAATGAATGCGGCAAAACTAATTGAAGACGGTTTACATGAATTTATAGATGAAATTCAAATTGATCTGGCAGGTATACATAATCATGTGTCACAAACCTGGTTTGATTACTCAAGCAACGCTTAATCAATACGTTTCACATCCATTGAAAAACTAAATTTCGTATTACACTTTTCTGTCGTCCCCAGAATCGGGGCGGCACTAGATGGGTCGGGTGTAGACGCTAACGGGATATGTCCTTCGCCTGCAAAAAAACCCGAAGTCGTATCAAGACCAACCCAGCCAGCACCCGGCAGAAAAACCTCGGCCCAGGCATGTAAATCGCTAAAATCTTGCTTCAATTCATTAGCCTCAGACTTCAATTGTACAAGATAACCTGAGACAAAACGCGTGGCCAAACCCAAGTGTCGTAATACTTGCATTAATAACCATGCACTGTCGCGACAAGAGCCAATGCCGCTAGTAAGTGTCTCTTCACAAGATTGCACACCCGGTTCCATACGAGTCAAATACTTAATCTGTCTCTGTATAGTTTGGTTAAGCCCCACCAGGAAATTAACAGTCGGTTGTTCGGTTCGATCAATGCTCGCTATCCAACTTTTAAGATTAGGTCCATCCTCACGTATTTCCAGATACGGCAAAAGATCACGTTTTAATTGTTTCTCATAATCAAAAGGGAACCGTTCCGCCGTTTCTTCCAGAAAAAAATCAAACGGATTGATCTCAATCATTTCCGCGATTAAATCAACGTCTATTTTCAAAAATTCAGATTTCTCTGGGAACACAACACGAGCAAGATAGTTGCCAAATGGATCTTGTTGCCAATTCATGAAATTATCATCTGGCTGCACCTTAAGTGTATAAGTGTCTATCGGTGTTCTACAACTTGGCGCAGGCCTCAACCTAATCACATGTGGTGATAGCATCACCAATCGGTCAAACTGATATTCTGTATTGTGCTTAATTGCAACTCTGATGGCCAAAAAAGAATACCTCTAATTGATGTGAAAACTTGATGATCTTAATATTGTAAAATCAGGCCGAGGCTCGCGTTTATGTCTATCTATAATTCTGTATAAAGAAAAATACTAAAGCACTAATATATATTTCTGGAACAACAAACAAATTTACTGTTCAAGATGTACTATCTACTTGGTCTTCTTCGGCTTGCCTGTCCCAAGTACTGCTCCAGGAAACGGGAGGTAACTGTTTAAATGATTCTTTCAAAAGCTTATCCCATTGACGTTTTAACTGCCTGAGATACTCACTATCGTCATCAAACCGGTAATAGCGCCCTGGCTGTAGACTATCTATTTCATAAACAGTTAATTCTACAGGGGGGCCAACCGTAAGGTTACTACGCATTGTAGAGTCCATTGAGACCAAGCCACACATTGCTGCGGTTTCAAGGCTGGAACCCGGACTAAGAATTCGATCCAATATAGGTTTACCATACTTGTCTTCGCCTATTTGCAGATAAACGGTATCTTGAGACGTGGTGATATAATTACCTTGAGGGTAAATCATGTAAATTCCCGGTTTTTGACCTTTAATTTGGCCTCCGATAATAAAGTTCGCCTCTATATTTATACCATCGTTGCTTATTTTTACCTGTTGGTTACGACTAACCTCACCAATATACTCAGCTAACTCACTAAGATGCGAAATATTCAGCAGATTTAACGCTGCTTCTTGTTTTATATCTCGTTTGATCTGAGTTATCACGGCTTGCGTAGTGGCCAGATTCCCAGAAGCCATCATCACAAGCTGGCGCTCCCCGGGGACACCGAAACTATACATCTTGCTGTATGTGCTCACATTATCAACACCCGCGTTGGTACGAGAGTCGGATACGAAGACAAGACCGGATTTTAGAGCAATAGCAACGCAATAAGTCATGGGCACTGAAGAATGATTATAATGTGCACCAACTTGTATCAAATGTGGTGTTGAGTCAAGCTAAAAAACATTAATGATGGTGGGAGCCAATCGGTTACTCCGTTCTCGTGATACGAGCGACTATCGAGATGCAGAACACCTCATTAACCCCTGAAGCTACGCCCTGTTTTCGCGCCTATTTCTTAGTTAAAATGCAGCATTCTTAAATTATTAATAATGCGCTCGGAATAATTCGAACTTGCTCGCCATAGTTCGTAAATAAAAACGACGAAATTCCTAGATCAGGTACTGAGGAATTTATCCTGTAATCAAATTTGATAGTAAAACCAAGCTGTTTACGATTTAATAGATTTAATATATCGACGCTATAGCAATACCACGGGGAAAATATACATGACAGATCTTAAAACTATTGGCCGTTATAAAGTTGAAGAGAAGATCGGCGAAGGGACATACGGCCTTGTTTTTCGGGGGGTAGACCCGCTATTGAAACGAGACGTTGCTATCAAGATCCCCAAAATTAGTACGATTTCACCCGAAGAAACACACGAACTTGGAAAAGCCTTCTACAACGAGGCCCAGATTGCAGGAAATTTCACTCATACGAATATCGTCACGGTCTTCGATGTTGGTAGAGATAACGGCATGGACTATCTTGTCATGGAGTTGGTGCCAGGACGACCCGTTGATGACTATTTTAGTGATACGGGCATTGAGAGCGTAGAAGAATGCATCGATATCATTCACAAGTGTTGTGTTGCGTTAGATTTCGTTCACTTTCACGGCGTCATCCACCGTGATATCAAACCGGGCAATATCATATATAACCGACCTCAGGGTTTGGTGAAGTTAACGGACTTTAGTATCTCTCAGTACTTTGAATCCAAAGACCTTGTCAAAACATCAGGCACACTTGCCTATATGGCACCCGAACATTTTCTTGAAGCTCGCGAGATCACTACACTGACCGACATTTTTGCACTGGGATGCACCATGTATAAGATGTTGACGGGAAAAAGGCCGTTCGATGGAAATTCAAAAACATTAGTCAACCAAATCCTATACGAAGCTCCCACCCCACTATGGGGACTTAGACCAGATATACCAGATGAGGTTTGTGAGATCGTAGAAAAAGCGATGGCAAAACAGGATGCGGACCGGTATCAATCCGCATTGGAGTTTGCTGCAGATCTCACAATAGCCCATAACAAAATCGAACTTGAGAAAACCCAAAGCAGGAAGTCTGTCACCTGGCCATCTGAATTACAGTACTACGCCGAATTTAGACAGAATGACTGGTTTCGTTATTTTTCTCCTGATCAGATACAACAATTACTGCAAATTGGAGCGGTTAAAATTGTATCCGATGGTTATGCCATCATCACGGAAGGAGAAGTGAGCCAAGAATTCTTTCTATTGATAGAAGGTCAGGTAATGGTTATGAAAAAAGGCGTTAATATAAACTTACTTGAGAGCGGTGCTTGTTTCGGTGATACCAGCTTGCTCGGTGATACGACACAACGTACCGCCAGCGTAAAAGCTATAGGCAGTGTGATACTTTGGATCATTGATTCAACCAAAATAGAAGACCTGTCAGCAGAAAACCGTTCGTCTCTATTCAAGACCCTACTGGGAGTTTCTATGGAGCGCCTTGAAGAACTTACCGGGGATGTGGCTACCTTTATAGGAGATACAGATTTACAAATAAAATGAGAAAGCAGCTTTATGGACTTGTAAAAACTGATTTGTTAACAACTATTCACCGTCTATAATGACCATTATCAATGGCGCGATCACCCTTGTTGAAAATAAGAACGCGTGTTTCATCATTCATAAATAATTTGATTCCCTCATCAAAAAACATTTAATACTGATATCCAACGTATGCCCAGAATCTGGACAAATCACTTGCTTTGGTATTACCTGCATCTGAAGAAGCATCATAAACCGCATACTTCAAACCAACGGTATATTTCTTGTTCAATTTCCTGGTCAACCAAATATCTATTTCATCTCCATAATCAAAACCAGCTGATTCAGCTTCTAGCATATGATAAGAAACAATTAATTTGGTATCGTATTTTCCAGTTGCGACCATAGTGAAATAAGTGTCTTCAATGCCCGCAGCAGGCGTCAATAGAAAATTATCCGTCCATCCTTGATAAGCATGCCCTGTCGCAAGTGGGGTACGAAAGACAGTACCTTGTGTACCTTTGTCCGTTTCTAAGACTTCATATGATGCTTTTACTAAAATTGAAGTCACAAAATTATTCAGCTTTACTTTAAAGCCACCTTCGGCCAGATAATAATCTGCATCATAACTATTTGAGTTTGAACCTGTATCACTTTGCCTTGCAAATTCGCCAGTATAGATAAATTTGGTCTTATCATTAATAACTGGAATAACACCGTGCGCTCGAAGACCATAAGTCGTACTTGCATTAGCTAAATCGGCGGACTCGGTAAAATCCAGATCATAATAATAGCCTTCTAACTTCGCATATCTAAAACCGTCGTACTTAGCATTAAATATCGGCGCTTCCATATCTCTATCAGTACCGAATATCGTATTATTTTTCCAAATGTAGCCCACCATAATTTCAGTATCTTTAAATGAAGTATTGGTGACTATGACTGCATCCTGTGTTTGCCAATTTTGGCGCCACAGAACAGTGCCTAAAAATCGATGGAAAGGCGCTTTACGTGGAGTAAGAGCCTGTCGTCCAATTTTAATTGTGGTTTTATCAATAAATTTCAAACCTAGATAGGCTTGATTGATCTCAGTTCCTCGAGAATCGGCAATGACAGGTAATGCTGTCAAACCATTTTCACCGTCGTTGTATTGTGTGTCGTCTAATATGTCGGTGACATTCTCAAATTCAATATGGGCAAAGACATTATGAAAACTTCCAGTTTTATAACCGAGAGTCGTCCTGTTTGTTAATGCATCTGCGTCACGATTACCAGAAGCTTTGGAGTCATCTTCAACACTTTCATATCGTAAACGAATACCAAAATCGATCTTTCCTCCAGTTAACGCATCTATAAAAGAACTTTCTGCATATACATTGAAAGAAAATGAAATCAGGAATATAAAAAAACAGTAACAAACTCGGCTTTTTGACACTAGCACCCCCCTTTTTTCCGAGGATATGTAAAAAAAAGCAGGATTTACTTAACCAAGGTCAAGTTGTTCACATTTTTATTTATTAAACGAATTTATTCGCATACATTTTCAACCAAATTGACCATCTATCCTGGGTTTAGTCAGTATTGGCGCATAGGTAATAACAAATAATAAAAAGGCAGCAATCCAGAGTACTTGTGAACTAATGATCCACATTAAATACTGTTCAGGTAAAAACATCGGAAAAAATACGCGACAAATAGCACCAAGTATTATTGTTGCAAAGACATACTTCACCGTTGCAACTGGAACATTAACGTTTCCTCCAGTATGTCCAAGTGCGACACGCGCCATCATGGCTAAAGTAATAATTCCGATACCACCATACGCAAGTGCGTGGATAGCAATAAATTTTGATATATCGGCAAAAGCGTTCAAGGCAAATAATAAAAACCCGACATTAATAAATAACATTGCAATATGTAAACTCCAAAGCAACGGCTTTTTCCAAATACCGGGGGTATACCACCCCACAAGTCGAATTGAATAAACAACGAATAATCCTGCTGAGGCTACTCCTGTAATATTTTTATTATGAAGAAATAATTCAGAAACAAAAAAGATAACGAATAGTAACAACCCTGATAGCGTTGTCCATTTTGGGCTGTAAAGTTTTACTTTATAGCCAACACCGCCCTCAGTGAAAAAAGGAATGACCCTGCCACCCAGTGTCAGTATTAAACCAATCACAAGATACAAACCGCCGTATATTCCCCAAGTGAGTCCTTGCTCCAAAACTCCGGCATAGCCTAAATAGAAAAATGAATTAAAAACTGCAAGCAACACAAGCTTTGAAAGTATGCCCAATTGCTTCCAGTTCTTTGCCTGAATAATAGGTATTACGACAGCAATAAAGACGGCAATAATAAATAACAAATCAAAGACTGCCGCGATGTAAATAAAAGTAGTGCCAAATAAAAATAATAGCCTGGCTATTAACCACAGACAGAAAATAGCAGCTAAAGGTAAACCATGTACTGTTTGTATAGCCGTCCAGTTTTTAACCGCGGTTAATAAAAACCCGGCTATCACAGCCAGACTATAACCATAGACCATTTCATGTGCATGCCACTGAAATAAAGACAAACCAGTTATCGGCAATGAAATATTGAGCGAGTAAATACCCGTCCAGAATAAAATCGCCACAATAGAATAAAGTGCTGCACCCAGAAAGAAAATTCTGAAACCCAGATTAAATACAGCAGTGTTTGATAGGAATGACTTTATTTTATTCATAATAACCATCTTCAAATTATCGTTTTTGTTTGTGTCTCTCGTAACAGTAATAACACAATAATCTCTAATCGGTACTAAGTAATACTTTATCTCATATTTTCCATATTTTTGACTTGATCATAGTTAAGTAAGTCGACTTTTATTTGTGCTATACAGTACTACGGTTAATTTTAAGCTCTGTTGAGGAAAGCACGATGAGTGAATTTTTTACAAAAAATATGGCGAGAAACATTTATTTTGGCGGGAGTCTTTTCTTTATTCTGCTATTTCTTGGTTTAACGTTCGATACCATTCGAGAACTACCTAAACGTGACTATAGAGAAAACATTACTGATCAGGTTGCACATGGAAAACTAATCTGGGAAGAAAATAACTGTATCGGTTGTCACTCTTTACTCGGTGAAGGAGCTTATTTTGCCCCGGAACTCGGTAATGTTTACACACGTTATGGTAATTCCAAAGAAGCCATTATTGCTTTCATTAAATTCAGACCACCAGAAGGCATAGAAGGTCGACGCAATATGCCGCAATTCAATTTAACCGATGAAGAACTGGAAGCTCTGGCTGAATTTCTAAAATGGACAAGTGAAATAAATACTGAAAACTGGCCGCCGAATATTCAGGGTTAATAACTAACGAACACCAAGAGGAATTGAATATGCAATATCAATCTCAAGCCGTCGCAAAACCTTATTTTATAGCTGCAATAGCGTTATTCGTCGTACAAATTATTTTTGGTCTTATTATGGGCTTGCAATATGTCATGGGTGATTTTTTGTTTCCTGAAATCCCCTTTAACGTTGCACGAATGGTACATACCAATACCTTAATCATCTGGATACTATTCGGTTTTATGGGTGCCAGTTACTTTCTTGTTCCTGAAGAATCGGAACGCGAACTTGAAAGCCCAAAACTAGCGATCATTACCTTTTGGGTATTTCTGGCTGCAGCTGGTTTAACCGTGATTGGCTATCTTTCTGTTGATTATGCCACTCTGGCAAAAATAACCGGTAACCATTTATTGCCGACAATGGGACGTGAATTTTTAGAACAACCCACCATAACCAAAATAGGAATTGTTCTGGTTTGTTTATCATTTTTATACAACATCGGTATGACTGTATTAAAAGGTCGCAAGACGGTTGTTAGTGTTGTCCTGGTAACAGGACTTGTTGGACTTGCCGTATTCTTTCTCTTCTCTTTTTATAACCCAGAAAACCTGGTTCTGGATAAGTATTTTTGGTGGTGGATCGTTCATCTATGGGTTGAAGGTGTATGGGAACTAATTCTCGGCTCTATTCTTGCTTTTGTATTAATTAAAACAACCGGTGTTGATAGAGAAATTATCGATAAGTGGTTATACGTCATTATCGCAATGGCGCTCATAACAGGAATTATCGGAACCGGACATCATTATTTCTGGATTGGTACACCGGGATACTGGCAGTGGTTAGGTTCAATCTTTGGTGCTCTGGAGCCACTCCCCTTCTTTTTTATGACTATCTTTGCATTTACCATGATTAATAAACGCCGAAGAGACCATCCGAACAAAGCGGTTCTCTTATGGGCTATGGGCACGGCAGTACTCTCCTTTCTTGGCGCGGGTGTTTGGGGTTTTTTACATACCTTGGCACCTATTAATTACTATACGCACGGTACACAAATAACTGCCGCACATGGACATATGGCATTCTTTGGTGCCTACGCCCTGATTGTGCTAACAATTATTTCTTATGCTATGCCTATCCTTAGAGGACGCGGTCCAGCCAATAGTAATGCAGCGCAAGTCGTCGAAATGTGGTCATTCTGGCTTATGAGTGTTGCCATGGTATTTATTACTTTATTTCTGACTGGTGCAGGCATACTGCAAATTTGGCTACAGCGTCTTGAAGATGGTCTGCCATTCATGGTTGTGCAAGACAAGATTTCGCTCTTCTACTGGATGCGTGAAGTTTCCGGTGTCATTTTCTTGATTGGATTAATTTTATATATCATCAGTTTTTTTGTTAAAGGCAAAGATGCACCTGAAACGGTAGAGACATAGATGAATATGCAGGTAAAAGGTGAGTCATCTCGTTCTTTAGAACTTCCCTATTATGAAGTTCAGGGAAATGAGATCGCTTTGTTTGAGTCTGCTTATAAAACTAATTTACCTATGTTACTTAAAGGACCAACTGGTTGCGGTAAAACACGTTTGGTACAACACATGGCAGCGCGACTAAAGAGACCCTTGTATACGATCGCCTGTCATGATGATTTAACCGCTTCTGATTTAGTAGGTAGACATTTAATCGAAGGTGGTTCAACCTATTGGCAAGATGGACCTTTAACCAAAGCGGTACGCGACGGCGGTATTTGTTATCTGGATGAAGTGGTAGAGGCGCGTAAAGATACAATAGTTGTTTTGCACCCTTTAACTGATGATCGACGTACCTTGTCAGTTGAACGTACCGGGGAAGTATTACAGTGCCCACCTGAATTCATGCTAGTCGTTTCTTACAACCCCGGTTATCAAAACCTACTTAAAGGCATCAAGCCTTCAACACGCCAACGTTTTGTTGCTGCAACGCTTCAATATCCAAGTACAGAAACTGAAGTGAAGATACTCATTCAGGAAACAGGTATTGATAAAGCTCGTGCAAGTCAGTTGGTTCGCCTGGCTTCAGGACTACGCAAACTAAAAGATATTGATCTGGAAGAAGCACCTTCTACCCGTCTTTTAGTTTATGCATCCGAATTAATTTTGGTCGACATACCTGCTAAAGAGGCTTGTCTTGCCGCCATAATAGAACCATTAACTGATGATCAAGAAACAACAAAAATATTAATGGATGTAGTAGACGCGATCTTTACCTAAGTTTTCATCATGATCACAATAGATGAAAACTATGAATTAGCGAATCGCTTGGCCATTCTGGCACCGGCATTATACTTACTGAATCTTTTATTATTTCCTGGGCTGGCTTTTTTGGTATTAGTCTTCTTATATATCAAGTACCAACATATTGAACAGTCACATGCCCGAATTCAAATACAACAAAACTTTTATGCCAGCATTGTTGCCGGATTCGCCATCGTCGGTATTAGTATTGTTATTATTTTAATTGGCGGGTTTTCTTCTGTGTATAGCTGGATGGCTATGATTATCTATGGTATATCCATTCACGGTACTTTAGTTTTGCTTGGTGCTTTTTCACTAGCAAAAGCTATCAACCAACAAGCCTATATCTATCCCGGCATGTCATATTTCTCCAAAGAGAGAAATGGACATTAGTCATGGAAGAAACTGTAGGAAAATATTGGCATAACTTGATTACTAATGCCGCTCGCAATCATTATCCAAAACATGCTGTTTCTCTCGAAGACTTAAAAACAAGACTTAGCATCTGGTTTAGAGCTCTAGGTGGTCAACGTGCAATACGAATAGATGCGGCTATTCCACGCCAACTAGGTCAAGATAGAACACGACTGCAAAGAATAGCCGGCACAAACAAAGCGGTTCCGGTAGCATCATTGGAGCTTGATTGTTTAAGACTTCCCGGACAGATAGCATCCTTTCCAGATAAAAGATTAAATAAAGAACTGTATTACTGGCTATCCGCACTGGCAGCAAATAATACCGTAAAAACAGACAACGATGGTTGGTTAAACCAAAACATAAAAGCCGTACGTAGTGTACTAACGAACTACCCTGGTCTAGCACAACGTTATTACACATTGGTAGATGCTTATTTATCGGAACAATTCAAATACAAAACCATAAGTAAGCAGGAAATAAAAGATATGGAGATCATTGAGGAAGCTCTTAAATATCCATTTTCAGATCATATCTGGCCGAAAGAAATCTCTATAAAACAATCTGTGCCACTCTGGTTATATCCGGCTATTGGTTCAAATGAAAAAAACCCTTTCACCTCCAATGATGATGCAGAAACGCCACCTTCTGATAGTAAAGAAAAGAAATTGAAAAAAAAGGACGGTCGTAAAGGCGAATATAAAAGTATGCCAAATAAAGATGATGGTTTACTGGCGACTCGCCTGGAAAGCTTATTCAGTTGGTCAGAATATGTTGGCGTTGATCGCGCTGTTGATGAAGGTGATGACGATGAAGCCGAACGTGTAGTTGATGACCTCGATGTAATCACCTTGTCACGCGATAACAAGTCGACTGCATCACGGTTGAAATTTGATCTTGATCTACCATCAGAGCAGGAAGACCATGTTCATTTAGGTGAAGGTGTATTACAAGCTGAATGGGATTATCGGAAACAAATAATGCAACCTGAACACTGCTCAGTGCAGGCTATGATTTCTAAAAATACTAAACCAACTGATTTACCTAAACACCTTCATCTAAAATCACGAAAATTAAAAGCACAGTTTGAAAAACTACTGCTTACTCGAACCTGGGAGAGAGCACAAAACGACGGTAGCGAACTGGACATGGAAGCTTGCGTACAGCTGACAACAGATATCGCTAGCGGACATAGTCATAGCACAACCAATTTATATCGACGACAAAACCGTTCGCTACGTGATCTATGTTGCTTATTGTTAGCAGATGTTTCTTTTTCAACAGATGCTTATATTGATGATGACACGCGTGTTATTGATTGTATTCAGGATAGTTTATATTTATTTTCTGAGGCCTTAAGCTTGGTCGGTGACCGCTTTGCAATAAATGCTTTTTCATCAAAGCGACGAAACCATGTTCGTTTGTCCTGGGTCAAACACTTCGATGAGAAGTTAAGCTCTATTGTCAGAGGCCGTATTGCAGATTTAAGACCGAGTTATTATACCCGTATCGGAGCAGCTATTCGTTATGCAACAACACAACTTTCTACCCAAACGCAAGAACATAAACTATTATTAATTTTAACGGACGGGAAACCGAACGACCTGGATCTCTATGAAGGTCGTTACGGTATAGAAGACACACGCATGGCAATAATTGAAGCTAACAAAAAAGGCATACACCCTTTTTGTGTTTCTATTGATGATAAGGCAAATGATTATCTACCATATATTTTTGGAAAACCATCCTACGTTTTTGTAAGGAATGCAGAAGAGCTACCCTATAAATTACCAAAATTGTATCTAAAACTGACAAGCTAATGAAAAAAATAGAGTCGATTATTCTATTTATGGTCATACTAAATTTAACACTATTTTCCTATGCAACTTGAGATACCGATGCAGGAAAAACTAAACCCTCAACTTGTACCGCCTTCCATGGCATAAGGGGTAAGTCCTAACCCAGCCTGATCTAATCTGCCTCGATAAAAAGGAACTTATCTCGAGAAACAAATAAATTCGTTTAAAAACGGCTCACAAAAATAGTAAATAGTGTCATAACCACCTGCTCGTTCATAAAGAGCGTTTGTCATCATATCCGTTGTTGGCTAAACTATTTTTGTAATTTCACGGCATTATTTATTTCAAAGACCACCTTTTCTAGACTGTCATCCAATCCTTTCATTTGGTAATGAAGCCGTCCTTTTTTATCCAAAATAGTAATCATATTAGAGTGAGAAATATCTTTAGCTTTATTACTCATTGGTTTGTAACGTACGCCAATTAATGCCGACAACTCCAGTACATCATCAGGATTGCCACTGAACATTTCCCAATATTTCTCATTCAGATCTTTATCTTTCATATACTGGTTTAATACCTCAGGTGTATCTCTTTTTGGATCTAACGATATTAAAAGAAACTGAATGTCTTTTTTATTTTCTGAAGATAGTTTTCTTTCAATATGTTTTAGTTTTGCCAAAATGACCGGGCAACTGTGTTCACAATAAGTATATACAAATGCTAAAATCTGAATCTTGCCTTCCAATGACGCTATATTTACAGACTGACCATTTTGATTCCTCCAATTTGAGTCAACGTGGTATATCGATTCATCAGCCAATTCATCCGCATTTACCGTGGTAAATATAAAAAACATCATTAAAATAATTAATCTCATCCTCGTTATTCCTCTATTGCATCATTTTCAATAACATCCTTTGCACAACGAAAACCTAAAGATTCAATCGTATATTCGGCTCGATAACTACTACGCATGGCATAGCGCATAAAAGCAGCATAATCATTTGGATCGACTGAAGAGGCTGCTCCCGCGCCACAAAATAGTTGTTTATCGAGTTGCGTATCACCACGGGACTCCCCTGTCACTAATGCGGTATTGAAATCATTAACCAATTCCCACACCACGCCATGCAACCCATGAACTTTCCAATAATTAACAGGTGTATCTTGTACATCAGGTAAAGTGTCGGTTGATGGTCTGGAATACCATTCCAGTATCTGTTGTCTGTATTCGGGTTGTTTACTACCATCTGCCAGATCATGGCTGGCCATGGCAACATACTCCCATTCACTGGTCGTTGGCAGACGTTTATTAAGCGAACGACAATAAGCTCGCGCCGCAAACCACGACACGTTTGTGACGGGTTGTTCTGCTATACCCTCTATTGATTTTCCTGGAAAATGTTTCAGATAATTACTGTCACTAAAAATAAATTTAATATTTCTTTTATTCCACTTTGGGTTTTTATTGATAAACACATTGAATTGTTTATTGGTCACGAGATATTTATCCATATAAAAAGAATTAACCTCTATCTTTACTGGACCATCTTCATCTTTAAATAATGGCGTGTAATAACCATCGGTGACAAGCACCATGTCTTCATTCGCTTGAGTCGAAAAACAGGGTAAGAGAAGCACACCGATATAAAGTACGTATACAATATACCGGCGTGCAGTTGGGAAAGTTTTAATGACCGCCGCGTTGAGCCGCAACTTGTTTTGGAGTAATTTCTCCACCATTATTATTCCAACTATTTAATACATAAGTTAATACGTTAGCTATCTTTTCATCATTTAAACTTACTGCAGGCATTACACCATCATAATCTGTTCCATTAACGGTAATTTTTCCTGATAACCCATTAATAAGTACATCAATGGCTCTTTCCGGTTGTGATAATAAATAGTCTGAACCAGCAAGAGGAGGAAATGCACCGGGGATACCTTGTCCACCTTCCTGATGACATGCCTGACAGTTCTGCTCAAATACTCTCTGGCCAAACAATATGCGTTCTTCTTTATTTTTAGCTTTAGCCGGTTTAACACCACTATCTGTGATCGTTTGTATGCCCCCACCTTCCGGTAAATAAACCGCATCATCCTGTTTACCTGAATAAACAAGCAAATCCTCATCTCCACTAACATTTATCATGCCGAGAGCACCTTTATTAAAGGTTCGGAATATAGAATGATCGACAATAATAAGCGTCCCTGGAACTTCAACCTTAAACTCCACCATTGCAGAACCGCCCGCAGGGACCAAAGTAGTTTGCACGTTATGGTTTATTGCATCACCACCTTCGATATAAACATTATCGAAAATTTCACCAATTACATGAAAAGATGACACAAGATTAGGGCCGCCATTACCAACATATAACCGAACTGTATCGCCTACTTCGGCTGTTATCGCATTGTCTCCTGCCAGCGCACCAACAGAACCATTGAAAACAACGTAGTCTGGAATTTCTGTTAACGCTTTTGCCATATCAAATGGTTGTAAGCCTTCTTCACCATAACTACCCTTGGTATAAAACTCACTTTGCATAACATAGAATTCTTTATCGACTTTTGGCAAGCCACCTTCCGGTTCAACCAAGATCAAACCATACATACCATTCGCAATATGCATTCCTACTGGCGCTGTCGCACAATGATAAACATACAGTCCTGGATTTAATGCTTTAAAAGAAAATTTGGAAGAATGTCCCGGTGCAGTAAATGATGAAGCTGCACCACCACCTGGGCCGGTGACTGCATGTAAATCTATATTGTGAGGCATCTTGCTACTGGGGTGATTATTTAAATTAAACTCAATCAGATCACCTTCCCGAACTCTTATAAAGCTACCCGGAACAGAGCCACCAAATGTCCAGTAAGTATAGTTAACACCATCAGCCATCTGTCCTACTTTTTCAATCGTTTCCAGATGAACAATGACATGCGCAGGGTGATCGCGTGTAATTGGTGGTGGAACTTGCGGTGCTGCTGTTAACACAGCCTTTTCTACCGGAAGTTCACCCTTAGCTAAACTCAGTGGAGTTTGAAACATTAAACTTACAAAAAACAACACCACAGACAATTTACGATACTGAACTACGCTGAACATAATGATATCTCCTCATGCTGATATACAACTATATATTTAGAAGTAGAACACTCGGGAACAAAAAATTACTTAACCAAAGTCAAGTCAAAAACAAAGAATATAAACCTGATCATAAAAGTGACCATTTTATGATCTAGATCAAGTATAAAGTAAGATCCATGCAGAAAGATAGAATGGGTATAAGGATTAATTTGCAGTTCAAGTTTCGCTAATAAAGCTTCTGAGTCGATTTAAATCATCAAAAACAACTTGGCCAGTACGCTCTGACTTTACACCATATTTCGTAAGTTGATTAAAAGCGCGCGAAAGGCTTGCAGGCTGCACACCCAAATGAGCAGCTAATACTGTTTTATTGAAAGGAAGAACAACGGTGCTGTCATCAGAACCTTTCTCTAATAAATCTAGCAGAAAAATCGCCAAACGTTTTGGCACACCCATCGTTTTATATTGTTCAAACTCATCTATCAAAGTATTTAATTGACCTGATAACCGAGCAATCATACGCATGGCGATATCAGGATCATCTTGAATCAGTTTCCTTAACGCAGATACATTAATTTCAAGCAATTCACAAGTTGAAGCAGCGTAAGCACTAGCAGGATAATGCCCCATGATTAATGCAGCAGGTTCTGCAAAACTGTCTCCACTCTTAAAAACATGCAATATTGATTGTTCTGCATCTTTATTCTCTTTGGCGATTGTCACCCAGCCCCTAATAATAATAAAAAATGCATTTGCTTGATTACCCTGACAAAAAATTACATCATCTTTTTTAACGGAAAGTATTCTTGATTTATTGCAGACGTGTTCAAGTTGTTCTTCGTTCAAACCATTAAAAAACCTAACATTTTGTAAATTTTTAATCATTTGATTTTGCATTGGTTTTTTCCAATATTTTTAAAAAGACTTAACATTCACATAGCATACAGTTTATATTGATTTTTTCTATATTCTCCATATTTAAATTAATTAACCGCATGTAGTGGCCCACTAAATTCGTGCCTCTCGATAAGTGTTAACACATATTTCTCAGTTTAGAACATCGGATACTCAAGGTCATCGTTGAAAAAAGCTATAAAGCCAACGGTCTGAAGAGAGCTTGTGGATTACGCAATTCATGCTCATGGGGTGAGTCAGCAACTTGCTTGTCGTGCTATTGGCATCAGTCATTCGGTATATCACTATCATCCCAATAATCATTGGGGTCACGCATGGAATCACTAGCGTGTTTCCCGTGTGTAACGATTCAACAGAACCTATTGATCTAGCACCACTTTTGTGGACACTTTATGCACATAGCTTTTCATAATTTTCCGGTGATTGATAGTCCAATGATGAATGCAATCGTTCTCGATTATAAAACTCAATGTATTCGACAATATGGGCCACAGCTTCAATGACATCATTAAATAATTGACCGTGGATTAATTCAGCCTTCAACGTATGAAAGAAGGATTCCATCGTAGCATTATCCAAGGGGTTACCTTTACGACTCATGCTCCTCACCATCCCAGCACCTTCAACTATCTCACGATATTCATGTGCTGCATATTCGATCCCTTGATCTGAATGAAACAAACAACCCGCTTTCGGTTTGGAGCGTGACAGCGCCATTCGTAATGCACTTTTGGTTAGTTCGGTATTACGCTTTGTACTAAATGACCAACCAACAACTTTGCGTGAATACAAATCGAGTACGGCAGCGTGATACAACCAGCCTGTTTTAGTTTTTATATACGTAAAGTCACCCACCCATTGTTCGCCGATGTCATTTGCAGTCTCGGCCTGTTTTAATTGATTACCGGTTGCTGAATAAAATTCATGTTGTCCCGGTCGCCAGGCATAGAGTCCTGTTGTACTGGCTTTAATACCGCTCTCACGCATCAAACGATTAATACGCCGACGCGAGCAGGGATAACCTCGTTTAACCAATTCACGGTGTAGGCGTGCCGCACCATAACTTTTACGAAAGCCTTGATGCAGTTCTTTCATGAGAACAAGTAATTTAAGATCGTAACATCGATGTTCACTAACGGGTCGTGTACGCCATGCATAATAGCCGCTGGGTGAGACAGCCACTAACTGACACAAACGTTTCACTTTGTGCTGCCCCCGGTTCTTCTCGATGAATTCGAAGCGGGCTTTCTTTTCTCCTCGAAGAACCGTTGCGCTTTTTTTAACAAATCGAGTTCCTCCTCTCGATTGGCTAATGCTTTTTCAAGTTCATTAATCCGTTTGTTTGCGATTAATAATTCAGCTTCTTTATTGATGCCCGGATCAGTTCGTTGTCGTCGTCGTTTCGGTGAAGGTTTTTTAGACTTCATATGTTTATTCTCCTTCAATTCACCTTGCCGATATTCCATTTGCCATCGATAAAGCATGACTGAATGGATACCGAGTGATTCAGCAATGGTCTTTGACATAACGTCAGGGTGATTGGCCATCCTAACGGCTTGAAGTTTAAAGTCTAATGTATAGCGATCATAGTTTCGCTTCTTAGTAAGCCCCATGGCTTGACCTCCTTGATTAACAGTAAATTACTGTCCATCAAAGTGGTGCTAGATCATATCGAGATGAAATACTGGATATCTTATAGCTAACAACCCGCCGGAAAGCTCTAATTTAGGATGGCACTAAAACAGAGTGGTTTATACACCTAATCAATCATCTCTGAACCCCACATTATGCCAAGCCTTCAAACTCGGACTCTAGATATGCTAGGCTTTAGCTTTGAGTAATGACCAAAGGATGTAGAAAAATGGCAAAAATTGAAGGTGGGTGCTTGTGCGGCCAAGTTCGTTACACATGTAGTGAGGAGCCATTACTGACTGTTTTATGCCACTGTAAAAACTGCCAACGACAATCAGGGGCAGCTTACTCAACAAACATTGCGATTCCGAAAGGAACAGTAAAGGTCAAAGGTGAATTGACCTTATATGCTGATACAGGTGATTCTGGACAATTTGTTAATCGTTATTTTTGTCAAGAATGTGGTTCACCTATAATGAGCGAACCTGAAGGTATGGATACATTAAGTATCTTGAAAGTTGGCTCTCTAGATGATACTTCCTGGGTTTTGCCAACGATGGAAATCTACTGTGACAGCAAGCAAGAATGGACAAGGCTACAAGCTGAGTTGATGTCTTATTCGAAAATGATGCCGTTGTAGTGCCTAATTTATCGAGTCCGCGCATAGCAACGGGGATTTAAAACATTAATGGCGCGCCCGGAAGGATAAATCTGGGCACTGGATGGAAACACTTAGTTTCACCATTTAATTACAAATTAAAAGGCAAAAAAAAGCCCGAATTAACGGGCTTTCTATAATTTGTTTATTACTTATGCTGCTTTAAGCTTCTGCATATCATCTTCATCAATACTAATATGATCTCTTTTAACAAAATCAATTACTTGACCATAAATTTCTTTACGCTTTGCATCATCAGGAAACATGTCATCTCCCATTTTAGCTACATAATACTCAAGGGCTTCAACTAATAAATTAAATTCCTCTTCTACAACGTCAGAGGTCCTTTCTACATACCAAGCATGAAACCCCTTCAGTTTAAAACCAACATAGTCAGAAAAATCTTCATTCCAAAGAACGGTTAAAAAAGGATCGATTCGATCGGCAATAGCAACCACATCATTTGCCGTGTCTAATATATTAATAACATTATCAACTGAATCCGCTTGAGCTAGCGCATCTAATACTTCTGTTAAGTTATTAAAACTCATGAGTGTTCCTCCCTGAATTTAGCCGGCAAATTGAATTCAACAACTTTATCTTCCCTTAAATGTGAGTCACCTCTTCCCACTTTTCCGCTAGCGCCATATATTTTTATTGCTTCCTCCATCATATTCAAAACTTCTTCTCGCTTATCTGATAATTCAGGCGCAATCCCTAATTGAATTACTTCATAGCATATATGGTAAATATCCCATTCATCTTCATAACCACTTTTCTCCACAACAAACCCGCCAGCAACTTCATTATTCCAATAAAATTTAAATGTTTTATATTCATAATTATTACCTGTGCAAAAAAGCATGGCATTTCGTTGTTTATCAATAGCCCAAGTTTTTGAGTTTGAATCGTATTTTGAAGATAATTCTTGAGGGATCTTCTCATTCATAAAATTAGTTTCGGGAATATAATCAGAAACTCTTTCAGCTATAAACTCAACACTAATTGACCAAGCCTCGCCTATTGGTTTGCCGCTTAAGCCATAAGCTATTATCGCTTCTTCAAATAGTTTAAGCGTCGAGTCTGAGTATTTTTTTAATTCAGGCAGATAAACTTTATAATTTATTGATTGACTTTCTTTATTAATATCTCGGCTAGCCTGACAATCTAATTTATTTTCTGTAGAAAAATCTGATTGTGCATCAGTAAAGATCGCATCCCATCGAAAAATAAAATGTGTATATCCGAAGCGATTAGTACCAAAACAATTTAAATAAACTTTTCGCTCATAATCAACAGTCCATTTAAACTGATTATATTTTTCACAAATTTTATTTTCTTCACTATCAATCTCGTTGATAAAACCCATATTAATCACCTTGTTTGAATCACTACATTTAATATTGACATCATTAACTATAATTTGATTTGTTCGCATAATATCCCTCTACACTGATTAATTTAAGTCGTGAATTCAATTAGTAAGTGCAACTCTTGAAGAGTTGGTTAGTGGGTAAGCTACGGTATGATTCGTAGTTTTCTCT
>TARA_R110002074_G_scaffold125215_7_pt1 | contig 64173 bp, 97 predicted proteins | sample TARA_R110002074 | Tara Oceans TARA_R110002074 (sample SAMEA4397215) | marine metagenome | biome: Polar Biome; feature: [MIX] marine epipelagic wind mixed layer (ENVO:01000061); material: water (ENVO:00002006), including particulate matter (ENVO:01000060) such as... | depth 10-100 m
ACCATGTAGTAAATGACAATGGCTATGGTCTGCGTTAGGTTGTCTAAACACTGCCGACAATCCAATGTTGTGTCCGTAATGCTTTGTGCTAAAATATTGTCCCATGTATTAATACTCCTTAATTTATATATATTATACTACTATTTAGGTTCGTTGTCAAGGTAATTCTAATAATTCCAAACAGAGCCAACATATCCTTTACCAGTAGTATCGCCAAATTCGTTATCTAATTCAACACCGTTATATGATATAGTAGTAACAATAGTATCACCATTGGGCATTTCAGTTGCACCAATGTCAATCTTACTAACATCAAGTTGCTTACCTTCGGTTTTAACATAGACATCGTGGAATGTGCCTTTTTCAATACTCATAAAGAAGAATACATAGTTGTTGCCATCTTTATCTGCATGGCTATCTAAATCCATATAATCAACTTTAATCTCTTTACCATTACGTTCTAATAGTTTATCTAAGGATTCGTTTTCAACAAGTGTCTCGAGCCATCCGGTTCCCCAACTATTATCACTGTCTACTTCGTCAATTTCTATATGAACACCACTAATAGCAACACCATTTGAATGTTCGATATCGTCTTTCTCATGCCATGCCATATGACATTCATGTTCTGGATCCCACATAAAGTCTGCTTCTTGTGGCATATCATTATGCTTACGAAACTCTTCTGGATCAGTTGCATAGTCTTCTAATGTATTGTGATCCGGATTAAATGCACTGTCTTTTTTGTTTTTGTCCCAGTTATTCCAGAACTCAAATTGTTCTTTAGTTAACTTTGCATAAACACTTTCGCCACCGTAGCCATGTAACCTAATACGATAATGCCTTACTGGCTTCTTAATAACTTCAATTAGTTCTTCGTGTGCTTCTTCAGTTGTTTGTACATCTGTAACATTGGCAACTTTAAAACTACGCCAACCTTTTGCATTAATATCATATACACCAATATTCTCTAACTGTTTGGCACTTGGTTCTTTCTTTTCTTTAGTACCTTTTGGCATTGCTTCTTCGGGGATAAGTTTAGGATCAGTTGTGCAAGTCATAATGCGTTGATCACCATTTAGTTTAGTAAAGGTTACTACACTTTCACCTGTCCTAAGACGTTCCATTAATGTTTCTTTAGTATAACTCATTAACCTTCTCCAACATTATTATCATTGTCCGCTTCAAGAATAGCAACTTGTGTACTTTCCCAATAGTTAATTACATCTGTGAACCCGCATTGCATAACAGAATGTTTGTCAAGTTCTTCTTCAGTATATACTGCAAGTTCATCGATTTGTTCTTGCGTAAGATTAACAACGTCGTCAACGTTATAGTATTCTTCTACACGTTCTTTAACACGTTCGAATATATCATTCATAATATTATCTTCGTGCTTGTGTATTCTGTCCCATTCGAATGCCATTTTATTTCTCCTCTATTCCCATGGATAAACTAGCCAAACATCTTCTTCGGCTTTATTAACTTCGTGTGCTTGATACCTAACGGAACCAAAGTCACTTGAATTATTTTCGGTTAGTACTGCAAATCTTACATTACTATCCCATATTTCTTGTACTTCACCGGCGTCAATACGTTTAACCCAATCTTCACAAATCCAATTGAATGTTGCACCACTGTCATTAATATCATCGATAATTAATATTTTCTTACCTGCAAAAGCGTCTTGAGGCATCCAGGTATTACTTTCTGTTTTAATAGAAAGACCGTCCCTGTCACGCAACCTTACATCTAATGTGTACATAGGAATACCAGTTCTATTACTCATCATAATAGCAGGTGTTAATCCACCCCTAGTTAATCCTACAATGTAATCTGGTCTCCAATCATCATTATACATTTGTGTAATGATAGATGTAACCATCTTCTCTACATCATGCCAATCATATATATGTTTCTTTATCATCTTTGCTCCTTAAATATTATCTTCGCCTAAATATGTTTTGTGATCTGTCCAAACATACTTTACTGTTTTAGTTTTAAAATCTCCAAACATTTCGTCAACTTTCTTTGGGTGAATAAAACCCCAGTCCTTACTTTTCTTGCCTGGAATAAAAATAGTCCAAGGTGTAATACCTGGCTCTAGTTCTACTCTGTGCATACTATCTGCCGTTGCTTTAATAAGAGATCCAGGACCTCTCCATTCTCTTGTTGATCCTACAACTGCTCCAGTCTCGGGTACTATAATTGGTACCCATTCGTGATAGCCACCTTTAAGAATAAATGTAGTATAACCCCATGGGTGGTCATGTAAATGATCAGGATCACTTTTTACAAACTTGTGTAAAAATATGTTAAAAGGGAAGTTCTTTCTATCCTTAAGGAACAAGTAATACCTTTCTAAATATGGTTCACCTGTTTGCCTATCATTAATAATTCTATATCTTCCTAACCATGTCATTAACTTCTTAAACATTACTATCCTTTACTGCTTGTTCATCAAATCATATGGAGTACTAATTGCTCCAATTCTAGTTAGATTTGTATCTACTACTAGCATTTGTCCACTATCTGCTTTGAAGCCTGGAAAAACACCGTTCATTACTTTGAAATGTGTAAAGACGAACAAGTTTCCTTTACCATCCCAACTCTTTATTAAATCTCTAATCCTATCAAACTCTTTTGTTTGTGAATCAAACAACTTATTCTTTTTAAATTCTATTCCGGCATACTCGGCAGTTTGCCAACATCTACAAATAGGACTTGACCATGCCTTCTCAATTTTAATATTATGTTCTCTTAAGAATACACCAATTGCTTTTGATTGTTTAATACCTTCTGACATTAAGTTTCTTTGTTTACCACATACCTTACTACTCTTGTCTTCGTTAATACCTTCTACTTTAGGTGCGTAGGCGTGTCTTACAAATACAATCATTCCACCTTTTTGTAAAGAATCAATTGCTTCTGCTCTATTAAACTCGTTGTTAAACCCCCAAGCATGACTTGTTAGTGTCGCGGTTGCAATTACTGTTGCTATTAATATTTTTTTAAACATAACTATCTATTTGCCCACCTTTCTTCCTGTTCTTTTCTTTCGATTAATTTTAAATGTGCTGGTCTCATGCCATGTTTCTCTGTCATGTTAACAACTGTCATTCCTTTTAACTCCATTAAAAGAGCATCATGTGGGTGCATAGGTTCAATTTCATTACCTTCGTCCCAACTGTAAACTTGCCATTCAGTATCATATACTTCGTCTATAGGATCTAACTTACTACTAAACAATCCGTTTCTAAATGATAGTCTTAATTCTTCTAACGTTTGATCATTTGGCTTTTTAAAACTTGTATGCAATTTGTACTCCTAAGTTTGTGTCAGCAAATCCACCTGTTCTTTGTTCAACATATGCTTTAAAGTCTACTGTGTCTATATTATACTTGTAATATGCAGTAAAGTCAAGGTTTCTTTCGTCTGTTTTCATATTAACTTTAGTTTCTGTATTGTTTACGTTACCATCTATATCTCTACTAGTAGGTACATTATACGTCATACTAGCAGTTTCAATAGTAACTGGCTGACTTACACTTGCACCCCAACCATTCTTTTCAACACCAGCACTCCATGTACTACTGTAAATATCGCCTGCTTTACTTAACATACTCCATTCATTACTGTAAGAATTTTTGGTGTAACCTAAACCAAACTGTCCAAATACCTTAACATCATTATAAGATGCATTGTAGTTGAAGTTGGCATAAGTTGTGTATGCATTATCTAAATTACCAAACACACCTGATTGACTGTTTCCTAAAAAAGAGTTTGCTTCGTTAAAGAATCCAGGTTGTATTGTCCACTGATGATCTGGATTATCATTTAATGCAATGTGCGGTAATGCCAAGTGTTGGTCATAATTACTATACCCTGCATACATATTTGTTGCCGCCAATGTGTGTGTAAATTTATTTGCTCTTGTATCCACTTTATATGAAGTACTCATGTCTACATAAAAATCTCTTTCGTAACTATCTAATACCATTACACTAGCAAGTTCTGACATAGCACCACTGCTACCTGAAACATATCCTGACAGTGAACTTACACTACCATTTGTTCTACCAGTAGTAGGAATACCTGTTACTCCAACTGGTTGTGTTGCTTTATCTAAATCTAACAAACCTTGTCCGTGTGTGTTTACATTATAGTTCGCAATAGTTTTATCAGCAGTTTCTGTAAGAAGTCTTACAAGGTTCTTGCCTTTCATATGAGGCCACATTTGATTAACAATAGCAACTGCACCTGTTACTACCGGAGCCGCCATACTAGTACCTGACATATGTACATACCCTGTACCATTATTATCTGTACTGTACACACTCGTACCCGGTGCAAGTATATAGTAATCACTTATACTTGCGGCATCTGTACAAGTATCATTAACATAAGTTGTACATACCGTACCTGCTTTGTTACTAAATCCTGATATCTGATTGTTAGCAATATCCCAACTACCTACTACAAGCATTTGTCCATCTAGTATTAAGTTACCATTGCTATCAGTTGCAGTAGCCATTTGGTTCATACCTGGACTATATTCATACCCTTGGTTACCTGCGGCTTTAACTAATACCATGTCATCACCTAATGCAGTTTTCCAACCTGTTGCTTCGCCTTTTGCACCATTGTAACCATTTACACCATAATACCAATGTGTACTATGCCATTGTCCGTTACCATCTAATGTAAGACTGCTTTTAAATCCATTATCTAATCTAACTTCGGCACTAACATTAATTGCTATTGCTCCGTTATCCTTGCCCCACTGTGCGGCTTTTTTGGCCCTGTAAAAACTATATGCAGTATTGTCTGTTACTTTTGCAATCATCATAGTAACATCTGGTGCTACACCAATTATTCCGTTACCATCAAGTTCTGCACCTGTAATACCTGCAATGTGTGTACCGTGTCCGTTACTGTCCGAAACATCTGTACTATTGTCTAAGAAGTTTTTGGTAAGTCCAATGTTACCATCTAAGTCTGTGTGGTTTACGTTAGCACCACTGTCTGCAATAACTACAATACTTCCTTTACCTGTCCAACCTCTGCTCCATGCCGCATCTGCATTAATAGTAGACAGCACGTTATCGTTAACAAAGTCTGCAAGTCCAAAGAACTCGTCTGTTCTATATAAGTTATTATCTTTAATAGCACCAGGAGTTACTGTACCCAAGTCGCTATGTGTATATACAACGTTTGCATATGAAACTGATGTGTTGTTTTCTTCTTCAACAACTTCCTCTTCCTCTACAGGAGCATCACCATTCTTAATGTACTCGTAAGTTATAACAGGACTTGCTGGAACAATGTGCGTAGAAGTTTCAACAACTGTAATAGCCTTAACACTATTGTCACTATACGTTATGTTGTATGTTACATTCCACGTCTTAATTAGGTTTTCGTTCATGTTTGTTTGAACTCTATACTTGTCGCAAGTTCCTGTATGAGTTGTGCCATCTTGTAATATTTGATTAGTGCAATCTACTGTAGCATTAAATGATTTACTAACATCACCTGCTACTGTTGACTCTACTACTTGGCTTTGTAATTCTTTTGCAACTTGCTCTCTAGAAACTTCAGTTACTTCAACTATTGGTTCCTCTACAATAGGTTCTTCTACAATTGGTTCCTCTACAATAGGTTCTTCTACAATTGGTTCCTCTACAATAGGTTCTTCAACGACAGGAACAATAATGTCTTTAACATCTTCAATTGTAATCTCACCTGTACCAACCTTTTCAAAGTCAATCTTATCTTCATTGTCTGCGAATGCTTTTACATCTAAATATGCACCAGTTTCATCATCGAATGTTCCGCTGTCAGCAACACCTTTCCAAAAGGTTTCTTTACCATCATAATAAACTTTCTTGTAACCTTTAAGTTTATTCCATGCTTGGTCAAGTGGAGTTGCAACACCATCGACTTCAACTGTATAATTTTTTAATACGGATTCATCAATACTATTATTGTTCATCCATTCAAATACTTGTACTGCCTCCTGGGCAGTTACTTTACCATCTGCGGTAACAGTTTTTATTACTGCAAGATTTCCTATACTATTAGAAATTAAAGAATCAAAAGAAACAGTTCCAATATTAGTTGGAGTTGGTGCAGTGATACTAATACTTCCACCTCCACCACCGCCACAAGCGGTAAGAGCCAACATACTAACCATTCCTAAAACTGCTGTCTTTTTATTCATTAACTTACTCCTAACCCAATTAAGAAAAATATAAACCAAACTAGGAAAAGTGCTATTGCACTCTTCCATACAAACGATATTAAATCGTTTATCATTAAGCCGCCTCTAACATCTGCATTGGAACAGTATAAGTTGTACCAATAGCACTGTGCGTTTTAACTAAACATTTCTTTTGATTAATCTTAGTAATTGTACCAAGTGTTTTTTTAGTCTTTTGTACGATATAAACGTCCATACCAACTTTTAAACTTGACTTTGCATTAAGTACTTTAACTTCGTTAATAAAACTAGTAAGAGCATTAAGTTCTGTTAAAGACATAGACATTACTTCTTTTTTAATTACTGTATTCATTAAGCATCTCCTTTGATTAAAATAACTGCACCAGTGGCTAACATTGCCAGTCCAACTGCCGCGATTTGTAACATTTCCGTAATAGAGTTTCCAGGACCACATTTTCCATCACAATCACCGCCTGATCCTGCCATTGCTATAATACCTAAAACAATTAGTATATACGCGGTTGTTTGCATTACTTTATTAAACATATTTGCTACTCCTTATTAATTAACTTATATTACTATAATAGCACATCTAGCCTATCTGTCAACCTAATAACGCATTAAAAAACCCAATGAAAACAAGGCTCTTTAATCTTTTTTTTATTATTTTTGCCTAAAAAGTGCTTGTATATCCTTCTTAGTCATACCATATGCTTGTTCACCGGGTTCTAACACATCAATTACTGTGTCGCCTCTTGCTTCTATTGTTTGGTCAAGACGATTGATTGCATCTTGCTTACTAATAGCTCGTACATAATCTACGTTGAAAGTCTTTAATCTAGTGTCGGGGCGAGATCTTACCATAAAACTTGTCATTAAACTTGTTAACATATTATTCCTTTTTCTTGTTTTAATATTATATTATACAGGATTTTGCTAATCTGTCAACCTTTGGCCCATAAAAAAAGCCACCCGAAGGTGGCTTTTAGTTCCAAGTTATCCGATAACTGTTTAGGTTATTTTAACTTGTATTTCTTTTGTAGATGCTTGAGTAACAAACCATATGCTGGTAAGAATATAATTAAGCCTACTGCAATTTTGATTACAACTTGTGAACCTGCAATCTCAATCCAATTTGCCGCCATATATTCATCAGCACCGTTGTTAAATGCAACTGCAAAGAATGTGTAAGTATCGATAATGTTCGCCGCCACAGTTGATACCGCAGGCGCAATCCACCAATTATTCTTAAAACCTTCTCTTAGGTATTGGAATACATATACATCAAGTAATGTACCTACTGCATATGCAGTAGCACTTGCAAATCCAATTCTTAATGCAACAGATCCTGGTGCACCTTCGGCTAGTACAACTGCTATAGATCCAATAATTGCTAATGGATATGCCGCCGCAATAGTTTGCCTTGCAATGCTTTTTCCTAGTAACCTAACAGTTAAGTCTGTTGCAATTACTACTAATGGGAACGTGAATGCCGCCCATGTTAGTTTTACTCCAAATATCTCTACTGGAATACCAACCAATGCATTTGATATAGTAATTACAACAACGTGTAATAGAACTAGTTTCATTAACATTGATTTATCTACGTTCTTAAAGTTAAACATATATCTCTCCGTTTGTTTGTATCATATTATTTGTATTCGAAATTCTGCGTGGTTGTGTTAATTTCAATCAACCTTGCTCCATTCTTAATATGAAAGTGTGTTGCCATTGGTGTCAATGGTGATAAAGTTACTACACGTTTAATGTGTGGTAAATCTTTTGAAATGTATTCTTTTAGTTTAAGAATAATTTCCCTACCTGCACCTCGTTTACGAGACCATACAGTGTAGGCTATTGCTATTGTTGGGTTACTTTCTAAACTAGCCGTCTTACTCATTAGTTCCAATTCTTTTTCAGTAGTTGGTACTTCATTTGTGTAGGCTATGCAAATAATTCCTTCAATAGTATCTTCGTACTTCAATCCATAAATCTTACGTCCGTAACTTGTTCTAAACTCTAAGTCTAGGTTAGGACGTACAGGATCTTCTGATACGTCAATTTCATGTAGCTCAACTAGTTCGGCGCCTTTAACCCACCTGAAGAAGTTGTCTATTTGTCCTTTGTAATCTTTTAACATTATACTAGTTCTTCTAATATGCCTAGTAATTCGGCAACTATGAATAAGATACCTGCCACCAAAAGATTACCGTAGAGGAGTGATCCTCCAGCGCCTATTCTTAAAAACGATTTGACCAAACTGACATAAAAATGGCCCATGCTTGGATCCTTTGGGGCAGGTGTTATCCCTTTGGGGGATTTTGGTTGTTCCGTAACTGGAACATAAACTCTTTCTGGTATTGGCATAGATGACATCTATCCTCCGAAATAATGTTGAAATAGTCCTGCGACTAATAATGTTGTTAATGTTGCGTTTAGCATAGTAAGGGCTCTGTCATGCCAAAGCATACCTACCCAAAACCATCCTACTGTTCCTATTAAACTAAACCATAAGTCTATAAGAGGTATTGTCCCTACACTTCTAGCCGCAACGGCAGTTAGTATAAAAAAACTTGCCGCCCACTTAATGTACCACGACAAGTCTCCTTTAGGTGTAATCTTTTTGAAGACTCTAGAACTATTAAGTTTTGCTATTTTATCGTCAAGTTTTTCTTTAATCGGTTCTATTGTCATTCTCTTTATCCGTTGTGTCCATAAACTTAAATAAGATTAAGTATAGAACTATAACAGTAACTACCATACCTAGGAAGAACAAACCTATTCCGTCACTAAATGTCATTATCGTTTAGTACGTTTGCTTAACTTGTCCTTAACTTTATACTTAGGACTGTTGGTTTGTTTCTTCATATGAAGTTGTAACCAATCATAGTCTTTCTTTTCTATGATTGTTCCATCATCACATATATGGTATACTATTGGTTTAGAACTAGTCATTGAATTCAGACCTCACGATATGTTTTCTTAATGCTCTAACCAGTTCTTCAATTTTATCTATTACGGATATTAAACTTTTATCTGTAATAAATGATTTACTACTTTTTAACTTGTCGTATTCTTTTAAAGTTAATGTTACAGTACTTTGTTCGTTTTCGAACGTTGCATCATTATCTCTATCATCTACACTTGTCATAAAGTCCTATCTAGGAGCAAACTCCTGTTGTAGTTTAATGTTATCGAAAAACTCTTGCTTTGTACCACCGTCATTTGTAAATGCACCTTTAAGTACTGTAGTTTGTGTTAAACTACTGTGTGCCATAATGCCACGATTCTCACAACAACCATGTGTTGCTTGAATGTAAACACCTACGTCTTCACTTCCAGTTGCATTCATAATTTCTCTAGCGATATTATTACAAAGTTCTTCTTGCAGTGTGCCACGTCTTGCACACCACTGAGCTATACGAGTGTATTTGCTCAACCCAATCAATTTCTCTGCCGCAAGTATTCCTATGTATGCGACACCAGTTACTGGTTGGTGGTGATGAGAACAGACACTTTTAAGTTCACTACGAACCACCAAAATACCTGTGTATGCATCTGCCATCTCTTGTGGAAATGCAGTTGCATTAGGCTTTGGAAAATAGCGTCCACTCATCAATTCGTTAATATACATTTTAGCAAGACGTCTACCAGTGTCGTTACTGTTAGGATCATTTTCCCTATCAATAAGCAAACTATCTAGTACACTACTGAACTTAGGTGTAAGTTCTTCGATTAGTTTCTCAGTATCACCATCTTCAAGATACTTGCTAATGTTATCTCCAGCCCAATAACGTCCTTTATCAGCCTGGATTCTTTTTTTAATTTCTTCACTTATACTCATTTAATTCCCCTAGTTATACACGGCGAGTCGTGTTTATTATTATAGTATACTACACTATTGTAGTTCAAGTCAACCAAAATATTTGTTCAACATTTCAAGTCTGTCGTCAGCGGTAGCCATAGCATCCAATTCTTTTTGAATTGTTTCAATAATATCTGAATGCTCACCAATGCCAACAACTTTTTCCATATACACATTAATATTAGTTTTGTGTAATAAGATCTCTGCTTCGGCGTGTTTTCTCGCCGCTTCAATCATTTGTTGTTTCAACATACGTTCCTTTCCTGTAATTGCCCTTCTCAGGTATAACGTGTCTTACGCCTCCCCTCGGGTCTTCCATATCGCCTTTACGTCTTGGGATTAAATGTACATGAGGGTATTCAATAGTTTGTCCTGCTTCTGCTCCAATATTTTGTCCAATATTATAAGCATCACAGTAACCATCTTTTACCCAACCATATCCCCAATTATAAGCGGCTTTATAGCATTTTTCTAAAGATGACCACTCAAGTAATTTAGGAACAAATAAGATATGTCCTTCTGTTACAGGGTAAGCATCTCTAAAGACTGTAAAATCTCGTGTATCAATTACTACGTCTGTCCATGGAATATCTTTAAATTCCATCGACACTAGCCTTGATAGCCTGATACAATTTAGTACCATCAAAGAAGTCTTTAAGTCGTTCTTTTAGTAAGTTGTTTGTTTCAACATACTTGTCATAGTTCTCAATCATATCAATAACCTTGTCTACGACTTCAGTAGGACTCTTTTCAAAACCTTTTAAGTTAACTGTTAAAGCACTTGCATATTTGAATTCATCTGGATACATTTCAAAGTAACTTAATCTATTAGGTACTAATGGTAATGTATCAACCAAACTACCTTCGTAAGCACTGATACCTAATGTTTCTTGCAAGTTAGCACTAAACACAATCTTTGCTTTACCAAGTAGCTCGTGGTATTCGTCTTTGCTTAACTGCTTATCCTGACATACAATAAATTCATAGTCTGGTAATAGTTCTTTTAGTTTAGCAAAGATCTCTGGATTCTTCTCAGGTGCTACTCTGTGCGGAAACAATATAATGTTTTCTTTTTTAGCACCAGCAAATGGTTTCAGTGTATCTGTTAGATACTCCATGGGCCAACCAACAATCTGCATCTTACCTACTTCTAAGTTCTGATCAATATCTTTTGTATCAGTTAAGAAACTTTGTGCAAACAAGTCTACATGGAATCGTGTAGCAAAGTAATTATGGTCATAACATTCGAACATACTTGCTTCTGCGTAACGTACCCAAGGTTTAGCACCAATCAATCTTCCTAAGAAGTCTGCTGGATCATAACTACCGGCGTGCCACATACCACCAATTTTAATATTGATACCTAGTAGTTCTGCCATATACTTTAACTGTATTACTGTAGGGTTCCATGCATCAGTGTACAAGAAGTAATCGCCGTCTTTAACTTTACCACTTGCAACTAGTTCAGCAATTTGCAACATCTGTTGACTTTTGTAACTGTTAGTTCCTGCAAAGTTTAAAAATGCACCAGGTGTAGTAGTCTGTGGAACATCTCCGCCACTAATAACTTCTACGTTATAGTCCTCTGTACCAAAATACTCAGACATTTGTTTAGGTAAATGTTTCTTCCACTGAGCCGTGTAACGTGTTTCGACTGGCTCTAAGTCTACTATATATACTGTTTTCATTTTTATCCTATTCATGTTCTCCACCAGGATCATTTGGATCTAGTGGAATCTTTTGAGCAACACCATTCTTATCACGGAATATAATAGAACCTCTACCTCTACCGTGAGAATGATATCCATTTTTAAATTTAAACGCACTTGGGTGTTTTTCTGCTATTTTAAATGTAGCAACAGTAACAACTACTGCTCCTACAAATATTGCGTGTCCGATTGCAGTATACATAAAAACCCATATGTTGTTGACAATAATGATTGCAAATACAGTTGACCACATAAATGCGAGTATTTGCATCACCATATGTCTAACTTGTAAATCGGGAATAGCTCTTAATGGATTCTTGTTATGATCCATAATAGTATTCCACGATTCAAAGATAAATTCTCTCATTACTTTCGAGCTACCCTCCCTTGCGATCTCATAGCCTTGCCATCTCTAATCCATTGATTATAAGGACGGCGCTTGTTAGCAATGCTTTTCTGCATATGCCCCCATGGGCTGTTGTTTCGACCAAGGTCTGCTTCGTTGAACGGATATCCGTTGTCGACGCAAAACTGCTTATATTGATCCAGTCGATCAAATAGTTGCTCCGTGTTGCTGAGCTTCATTTTTCTTAATTCCTTGTATACTCATATTTCGCTAAAGATCCGTTTTCCCCGTCCTCACTTACTTCAATTTCTACAGTACGTTCAGGGTAACGGGATTGTATCATGCCGAATAAATCATCAGACATCATCTCACAAGATTTGTAATCTAACTCTAATGTTTTTTCTGCATATAATTTTTCAAGCCAACGTTTGAATTGAATAAATTCAATATCTCTGTCGTCGTGGAATACTTCTATTGCCACTCTAAAATGAAAAATATGTCTATGAGGATAGCCTAAAAAACTAACATCATATTCATCTCCTGTTGCTAGTTTAGGATCATCTAATGCGGCAGGGTATTTGTGTATACCTTCCTTTTTAAATGTAACCCAGATCATTTTACTAGCGGATTCAATTTGCTTTTTTTGTGCGTCTTGTATAGCCGCCGCTCTCATGTCGCTAATCATATCGTCTATGTATCTTCCCATTGTTGTTACTTTCTATATTATTATAATACAGTTGTTTTCGAATGTCAAGCCTTACTTTTAGCAATTTGCTCTTTAATGTGTAATTTTTTTAGTTTTAAAGCAATCAAATCTTCTTTGCTTCTCCAACCTCGGTCACCTGCACGGAGTTTTTCTGCTTCCGCTACTTGTTTTTTAAGTGCTTTGTGTTCTTTGCGTAGTTCATCAGTTGTTGCTATCATATTATACCCTCCTAAGGTTATTCAATAAATGTGTCGCCAACGTATTTGTCCCAATCTGAAAATGTTTTACGATTAATAACATCTTCCATAGGAACACACCATACACCAGGATTTGTAGCATTAAAGTCTGTGTCATCAAACTTTATAGTTGTGTTATGGTTCCATTGTTGCCAATAGCCAAGTTTTAGACTTTGCATAGGAATGAAGCGTCTATCTTCAACCCAGCCCATTTCTAAAATATCTTTACCATATTCCATTAGATCAAAATCTAATGTAACCCATAAGTCTGCTTTAAGCAATCCTGAGATGTAATTATTCCAATCAGTCCAGTCACCGTTTGTTACTGGTTTAAATGTTGTGCCTGTGCCTAGATAGATGTGTTTAATATCATGATTGGTTGCGTGTTCAATAGTTCTATTTAAGTCTTGTATACCGCATACAAACAACGTCTTTTCACCGTACATAGGAGTCTTTTCAACTTCTTTGTTCATAAAGAACTTTGCTTTATCAGTCGTAACTTCGCCACCTTTTAGTGTAGCATACGTTCGCATCATTTGTTTCATCTATTTACTCTCTGTTTCATCAACTATACGTTGAGCTCTGGTTTTTTCATACAGTTTGTACATATGCTTGTTCCAAGTAATGTAGCCTCTACTGTATCCTTCTGGACGATTGTTGCCGTCAACAAATGCTTGTTCCCATTCCAAATCTCTATCATAACTTTTTGTCCAAAAGCCATCTATGTTTAAGATACCTGTACTAATTAAGGAAACTGCATCTCCCATACTACTATGAAAGTTTGGGTTTCTAGGACTTGGAAAGTCCATACTTGCATTTTTCCATAACAAGTTACCAAATGTAGTAGTAATTCCTTTTTTCTCTGCCGCCAGTATAATCAATGCATTCTCATTAATTATATCGCCATCAAATACAAGTGTGCTATCATCTTTCAAATCTATCACTACATCATACTTGCCGTTAGGTTCTGATATTAATCTATCTTCCCAAAACTTTCTGTTATGAGAACCTAGTACATCAACATCATCTGCTAAACGTAATACTTTTAATTTTGTGTAAACAACTGTTGCTAAAAAGCCACTGCCTATAATTAAAATACGTTGTCGTTGTCCTTTAAACTTTGCCATACCTGACATATAGTTTAACTTGTCTAAGTTACTTGTAACTATATTAACACCACAAGCCACAGGCTCTATAATGTATTTAGGATCAGCATCTGGCACAACTACATATTCGTTATGTCTAACGTTGTAGTAATCTGCATATGCAGGTTCACCCCTAGTAGCAACAATGTCGCCTACCTTAGTGTCTGTAATCTCTTTACCAATTTTTGTAACTTGACCTAGTCCTTCATGTCCTTGCATATTTAAAGGCAATGGACCAAAGTTACCATTCATCATATCAATGTCACTACGACAAATGCCAGTCATTAAAGCCATAACTTCAATTTCTTCATTTCCTACATTAGGTTTGTTCCATTCGATTTCTTCGAACTTTCCATTGCCTGTTGTTTGTAATAGTTTTACTAGCATAGTTCTTCCATTTGTTTATGTATCCACATATCCTTTGTAAATTGATCTTCCCAATATTCATTATTATGCAGGTTTTCTAGTCCAATGTCAATCATTCTTTTGTATGCTTCTTCAGGACATAAGCCTAATTCTACACGTTCTATATGACCAAGTATTTCAAAGTTAATCCCAACATCATCGTATAAGTCTGTTTTCCAATTAGCGAGTAAGTTGTATTGACAAAACTTTGTCTTATATCCCATACCTGCTTCATCATCTACATCATATACTCCATCGGGATCAACTGTGCCATAATCTGTATCAAGTAATCCTTTAAGATCCCAATTAGTTTTTGCTATTTTATCTGATGGAAGAGTATTAGCATAACTAGGATTGAATACTTGATAAAGGCTTAACAAGTGCGGAAGTAAATCTCTACTTACTCCGCCATATGCTAATTCTTTTGTTGTAAACCAACTACCCGGATTAGGCACTCTGTTTTTGTTTTGCCAATGAATGTCAACTACACGACTTGTTCTTGCCATATTAATAAGTTCATCTATGTTGTGTCTAAACTGATTATTCTTTACCATAGATATTCTACACTCTGGAAAGTCATAGTGCAAATCTGCCCATGCTTTCGAAGTAGATAATCCAGGCTTTTCAATAAACATTAAATGACACCAGGGAGCGATAAACCTTGCAAGTTCTTCGTGGGTTTCATTTGGCGTACAGATATGTACAGTGTCGTACATATCAATTGGTACATCTTGAATAGTCTTAAAATCAGCAGGTCTATTTGGATCAACTGTTACAACATCGATACCCATTTCTGTTAGTACCTTCATGTATAGTTGCCCAATACCCATACCTACTATAAGACTTTTCATTTATACCTCAAACAAACTGTTAAATTGTGCAGAACTGTTAATAGTTTTCTTACCAACTGCTCCACGTGTTCCAACGACCTTCATCCATAGTTTAGTGTGTTCATCTACTAATGCAAGTGCTTGGTCTTTGTTATCAAGTTCAAATATTCTAGCAATAACATCTTTAACTTCTTGTTTATCGAATGTATCGTTAACAAGCATATTAGGATAGTTACCACTGTCATACTGTCTATTTGCTTCTTGTACACTATTAATGTGTGTATATACATTATGGTTCATCATAAGTGCATATGCAAACGAATCCCAACTAGTTTTAGTCGATACACCCATTCTATTAACATCTGTTGGACTATAAATACAAACGTCATTTACTTTTAGTCCTTGTGTAATAGGAGTAGGCATCCAGTTCATTCCTTGTTTACTAAAGAAGTCTGTTGCTAAATCATCGTAGGGTCTAGTGTCAGTACTATATGCTTTGTCATCTGGTGCCGCCGACATCATATAACTCCACTTTTCATCTTGTACTGTTCTATGTCCTGTATAGACTTGACCATTTGCAGTACATAAGAACGGACTTGCACAATCAAATGTTACTGTGAAGTTCTCATTATGGTTCTTACGAATACCACGTTGTATTGCAGTTAGTACTAGTGCCCATTCAAGTTTACTAGTTCCTAAGAAGTGCATAACATCTTGTTTACCTTTTTCAAGTAAACCGTCAAACCTTAGTTCAATTACACGTTTCAATGCTAGATGCAAGTCGCACATATTCTGTCCGCCCATTGCCCAACCGTTAAAATGTGTATCTGGGTACAACCGGTGATCACTATACTTCTTCATTTGCTGATACCAATCATCGGCTTGTGCGAAGTTTTCACCTTGTAGTACGTTTAAGAACTTACAGTTACCATTACGGTTTTTAATAAAGTATTCGTTATTAAATTGTGTGCCTTCAACTGCTTCTTGATATGAACTAATTTTACTTTTTTCTGCACCTTCAGGACTACGTCCTACCCATGCCGGAATATCTAAAATCATTCCATAGTCCATGAACTTGTCCATCCACTTTAGAACACCATCACGTTTCTTTTGTGCTTGAGCACAACCGCTATTTGCTCTCCAGTCACCTTCCCACTTGCCCTTACCAATTTGGAAACCACCTGAGTCTCCTAGTAACCAACTGTGTTCTCGGTTCCTGTCTCTGTACATATCTTCACGATACATATCCTTTTCCAAGTCTAGACTGGCATGACCAGCCGAGTGCAATGACCATTTGTATTTCCACAGACCTTCTGGTGCCAACCAGTTCATACTTTCAACACCATGTGTAAGAAAACTAGGAACACGATTATAATCAATATATTCGTGCCTACGTTGTCTGCCTACAAAGAGTGCGTAGAATGTACTTAATGCTGGCAGAAATACTGCGTAGTCATCTTGTGCATCTGTAAGGTTAGTCTTCATTGACTTCCCCTTTATTTAGATTGTGCTGGAAGGATATAATCGTATTGAATCATTCCAGAATCAACTGAAATCATACTAGCACCCTCATCAGAGAATCGCATAGTAATTTCACCTGGAAGGCTCAAAATACTAATTACTTGGTTAATAGGCCACTGCCAACCGTGCTTCAACGAACCAGTAATATCTGGTTGGAATACAAAGTTACCTGCGTGTGTGCTATGGTCACCAAAGTAAAACTTTAAGTTGCCATCTTCTGTTCTAGCGATGAAAGTTGTTTCTTCACTATGCACTTGTGCCTGCATTTTTAAACGTTGTACTGCCGCCATACTTGGCTTAATTTCAACGTCCCACTTAACACCCTTAAACTTTACAGTTTTAAGTTTGTCGTTAATTACTTCACTTGTCATAAAGCGATAGTCGTTCTTAAAGTCGCCCCTAACATTCTCAAAGTATAACCCAACTGGAACATCTGCTCCGTTGCGTTCTTGTTTGCTAATTGTAATCTTAGCATCTGCTTTATACTCTTGAATACCAAGTAGTATTGCTAATTTACTTAAATTAGGCATACCGAACGTACCCATAAACTCTGCGTACGGCGATTTAAATTTGGCTTGTACGATAACACTTCTGTCATCTGCAAGTCCTTCTAGTGTTGTTGCAACATCACTACCTTCAATTTTTACCAAGTCAATAAAGCCTAGGCTGTGTGTATGCTGAACAATATCGTTTAGATAGTCTTTCATAGATTTATTCTCCATCAGTTAATAATACAATTATATGTGTATTTAGGTTCAAAGTCAAGTTCTTTTTATTCAAAACTAAACAAATCATTAAATTTAGTGTTAGTATTGGAATCTAGCGTCAAGTCCCACCCCAATACGTCTAATAGGTTGTTAATCTTACTGTCAATTACAGTGCTTTCCATTGCACTATCATCAAACGGTAATTCTTTAAACCATTGTGGCAAATGAGGTTCATCAACTGGATAAGCCACACTAGTGTATCCTAGTGGATTTGCCTTCATTTTACAAACAATAACTTTATGACCGTCTTTGATCTCGGTACTATATTTGTCACTGTTCACCTTTCGCAATCTATTCCAGTTCATACTAGCTCTGACGTGCCCTGGCATATTTGCTCTTCCTTGCCTCTGTTCAAGTGCTTGGAATTTTGTCATGTTATTTGCACGTCTTGGGCTACCTTTTTCCCAACCTTGCTTTTGCATGAATTCTTCTTTAAACAACTTCACTTTCTCAAGTGCAGTATCTCTGTCATCGCCAGTTAACACTCCTGTTAAGATGTTACTAAGAAAGTCTTGTACAATTTTAGGTGTATCTGACCGTTTAAGGTCAAGTCCCATTGCTTTAATCTTTCCTGGACCATCTTTATCTGTGCGATATCCTTCGTTGTCGTATATAAGTAATGCATAACGTTTCTTTGTAATAAACAAACCTTTGGTTGCACATACTTCTCTACCACCAACAATAATCTCTCCGTTTTCCCTAGGTGCATTAAAAGCCTTCTTCATAAAGCCCGGAAAACTTTCGTTAACCTTGTCGCTAATAGAATCATATAAAGCAGTACAAGTATCCTTGTTCCATTCTAATTCACCCTTCTCAACACGTTCTTTAAGAACGGGCCACGCACTAAAGTATGCAGAGTCTGTGTCACCATATATAATAGTTTCACCTCTATGATCATACTCGCCTGTTAAACATTCATTAACATATGCGTCCATGTGTTTTGCAATACTTCTGCCACACAATGTAGTACTCTGTCCAATACGTTTATCAAAGAATCTACAACCTGGATTAAGAATAGCACCATACAAACTGTTCAAGTTAATCTTCTTAACTAACTGTCGCTTATCCCAGAACTGTTTCTCTTCTGGAGTTGTTGCACTTGCTTTTACTTTTTGTATATCTTGTCGTTCTCTATACCAACGTGCCAATAGTCCAGGTACAACACCTTCTATTTGCGAATTAAATATAGTACCATTTGCACTTAACATCCATGGTTTCTTACTTAAAAATATAAGTTTATAAATCTCTTTACCAGACATTATATCATGCGAACCGTTTTCCCATTCAAGTACAATTTCTTTTTCGATGTCTTGTGCCATAACTAGTTCATATTCGATACTACCAAACATACCTTCCCACGAATCTGCAAAACTCTTCTTGTCAGCCATACTATCTTTAACGTGTCGGTCTGTGTAGTCCGGACGTAACTGTCCTACAATGGTTTCATTTCCCATGTTAAGAGCACGAATAGCCGAAGGATACAAAGAGTTAATGTCAATACTACCAATCCAATCATGCAATCCTTTTTGTGGATATGCCACATACGCACCAGCCGCCTGTGTGTTACCAAGTTCATCTCTACTCTTACGACTTGGAACAACTAACCCACGTTCGTGTGCTTCGTTAATAATTGCTTGTTCTGTAACTGCGACAGCACCCATTGTTGTTTGTAACAACACTGTATTACTGTGTGCTAGTTCACTACTCAACTCCATAAATTTTAGTTTTTTATCTAGTTTATCTAGTAGTGCAGTATCCTGTCTCGAATATTCAATAAACGTTTCAAAGTCATTGTTATATAATTGATCCAGTGTGCCTGTGTATTGAACTTTGCGTTCATCTAATTCATATTCACCGATAGCATCTAAACTGTAACTATGCATTTCGTGGTATGTGTACTTACGATACAGTTGCATATAGTCCATGTGTACACGACCGATAGTATCAAACGTTAGTGTTTCACTACCGAATCGTTCAAACGTTCTCGACTTGGGCAATGCACCCCATAAACAAAAACGTCTTGTATCATCTTTACTCAGTACACGTTTAACTCTGTTTACCAAATACGGAATATCATAACCTTCACTGTTCCAACCAGATAAAATATCTGCATCATCGATAAGTGTTAAGAATGTATCTAGTAATTGCGATTCTTGTTCAAAGAAGAAACAGTTTTCATACTTTGCACAAATCTTATCGCTTTCTTCCTTACTCATTCCTTTAGGCGGAATTGCAAGTGTTATAAGTTGATCAGTCCATTGTAAGTACAAACTAATTGCAGTTACAGGATTAAACGGATCATCAGGTGGAGAGAAACCTCGTTCTTTATCGAAGTCAGTTTCAATATCAAAGAAACAAGTGTGCAACTTAGGTGCTTCTTGTCCTAGATAGTTTTCTTCTAAAATACGGAATACAGGATTAAAGTCGCTTTCATAAAGTCGCTTTTGTCCTACTAGTTTTATTTCTCTACGGAAATCTTTTATCGAACGGCACTGGATTCTACTAACAGTGTTGCCGTGGATACTTTTATGTTTACCTTTCGGATCATCATAATAGAATACATATTTTGCGGGATAATCTTTATACACACGTTTACCGTGCTTATTTCGTTCGACTATTTGTATTAAGTCCTTGTCTCTATCAAAGAGTGCATCAACGTACATATATTTTTCCTTTGTTGCTTATAGCCAACTAACTGTGATTCATGCTCTATTGAGCGATTAAATTTTGTATAATTCCAATTATGTATATTAAAGTAAGTCCTGCGTTTAATACAATCAAACTCTTTTCTTTCCATAATATACCTACCACCACCCAGATAGCATTTGCCAAACAAAATGCATAACTGTAGTACGGATACATATTGAAACTTGCCATAGTAGCCGCGATTAGTAATATAGCAGTGCCAGTCCATGCGAGTTCTTGATATGGTTTTACTTTTTCCATTCCATTAACTCCATCTCTACTGCATCTGCTCCTTTATTATAATGTCTTTCCACTAGTTTTACAACCTTTTTAAATGTATCTGTTACTGTTTCTTTTGTTACTTTGTTACCTTTAGTAATAAGGAGGTTATAAGTAAGCAGTTCTATGTCTTGCTCATCTGCTTTATCGTGATTACGAACATCATAACCTCCTATCTTACTCATTATACTTTTGCCGTTTCCTTAAGAAAGGCAATAGCATTCTCTGGTGTTGTCTGTTCATATGGATCGCTATCAGAACCAACGTTATTAATGCCGGGTTCTTCCCACCATTTCTCAATAACTCCATTATTGATAACTGCCATAAAACGCCACGAACGATTGCCAAATCCTAGGTGAGTTTTATTAATAAGCATACCTAAACTTTTAGTAAGGTCACCATTTCCGTCAGGAATAACTTTAACGTGCTTAACGTTTAATACTTCTTTCCAAGCATTCATAACAAACGAATCGTTTACTGAACTAACATAAACATCATCGATGCCTAAGTTACGAAACTCTTCCATATTATCTTCAAACCCTGGTAGTTGTGTGCTTGTACACATTGGTGTAAATGCCCCTGGTAAACTAAACAATACGACACGTTTATCTTTAAAGTAATCATGTGTTGTTTCTGTATGCCATTTACCGTCTGCAAAACTGCAACCTTTTTCAAGTACAGTGTCGCCTGTTCTGACATTAAATTTTAATAGCGGGATTATTACGCCTGGTTTCATATATTATTCCTGTTGTTTATTGCTAGTTGTTTCTACCACCATTGTGCCGCAACACCGTAACCAAATACGTTTACGAGACCAAAGTAAAATGTTAGTAGTGTTACCCAAGCCGCACCTCTGCGATAACTTGCATAACATTGTGTTATTGATCCTACAAAGAAGCCTGGATAAACAATAAGCATATTTGGATCTTTAGCATTAATAGCCAAAGTCAAACTTGCACCTACTGTAAATACAAAACTTATTAATTCAAGTACAAAAGCAGTTGTATCGCTTTTATATGAATTTACCCAAAACGACCTGATCTTCTCCATTAATAAGAACTTGTAGTGCCGATTTTACCTACAGTTGCAAGGATATTCTCCAGGCTACCATAATCATCTGCGTTCTCTTCAAAGTTGCCTTTATGGGCAGTTTTTATTGCTTTTTTTAATACTGCTGGTTTAATTTGCATTTCTTCTGCAATCGCTTTAACAGTATCGGATAGACCTTCGTTTAGGTCTTCGACTTCTTGCATCACACTGATGCCTTCATTGATAACTTGAGTAAGTTTTGCTTTTTCTTCTGGATTAAATACTTTATCTGCACTCATACATCTGACTCCTTTTAAAAGTTAATATAGTTTATATATTGTTACTATAATACAACAAAGATGACGACTTGTCAACCTTTATTGCAACTTATTTTAGGATATTATGAAAGTTTAGGATTGAACTGGAATAGCATTTCTTGTGGCTTTCCAGTAGTTATGATAGCAGGGTTCTTCTTGGCTGTGCTTACTTTATTAAAGTCTTCACCAGTACTCATAACTCCTACGGAATTATCTGCCATGCTAATGCCCACCAATACTTGCCAAGCACCACCCATGTCTGAGTCTTTGTACCATTCGAAGTTGGCTCTAATATATGCTTTTCTAACCTCATTAGGATCTGCTTGGGGTTTAGAAAAGACGTTTATAATTTCGTTTGCGTGACCTTGGAAGATCTCGCTGAATAATTCTTGTCCAAGTGCTTTACGTTCACTTGCTTCAGGATTTGCATTGTTAACAATACTTACAAAGTTTTCAACGTTTAAACTTGCTTGTCCTTCTAAGTATTCATTAACAGGACCTGCTAACCATTCGTAACTTGTACAAATGCCAAGCATTTTATCTCTACTAGGTAATGCACCAGTTTCTCCAAAACGTCCACCGCCTGAACCTTTTTTCTCGCCAATAGCCGCTTTAACTTCAACGGGTGTATTGCCTACTGTAACATCTCCCTTACCTTTAATACCAATATCACTACTTAGAATAGCCAATGCGTGTTCCATTGGACCTTTCATAAGTTGACCAACACCAAAGCTCTTCATGTGTAAAAATACTTCTTTGTTAACGGCACTATCATAACATAACTTGTCAATAGTGTATGTACCTGGGGTAATTAATACTTTAGGATTAATAACTTTGTTACTTGCTAAATTCTCTGTGAACTTCATTTTCTCTGCAAATGACAATGGTGCTTTAGATATTTCTCCAGCAATCTTCATTACTTGCGTATCGTTGTATTCACCTTTGAGTATGGATGGTAGTACTGATGTGAATCTATCTAACACTTGGTTCTTGTTTAAAACAGTGTAAATTTTGTCAAGCACTTGCTCTGCTGTTTTACGAGCATCTTCGTCTTGTGTGTCAGGGTCAATAGCATTTATACTCTTCAAAATCTCTGCTTTAGCAGTATTTAAATCTGTATATTCTATTAAAAAATCTTTGGCTCGCATTGTTTATTCCTATTGTATAAAGTATTTATCACTTTACTAGTTTGTATGTATCTCAACGATTAGGTCATTAACACCTTTAATAATCCTGTGATATACTTCTTTGGGTATAAAATGGGTCTCGCCCATTACTAAAACTTTAGGAATACTGTTATCCATTTGTAGTTGCCAACCATCACTGCTGATAACTTTAATAGTACGGTCTTCGTTATCTCGATGCCATACTAAGTCGTCTTCCCAGATTGTCTCTGGAAATGTCCTAATTTTTCTATTGTTTGAAATTGTTTTCTCTACGAAAGGAAAAACATTACCACCAAGTTCCGCCACCAGATAATCCTAAACTTTTTGCATAACGTGGTAAACGACAACTCCAGTATCCTGCTTTAGTTTTATCATTCTTGTTTTCGCAATCATGTCTGTCTTTAAATGCTTTTTTAGCCTTAGGGTCTTTTAGTTTAACTGCAAGATTGCCGCCGCCACCTGCCGCACCGAATGATACTTTAATTGTGTTACCTTTTTTGTTCTTTGTGTATACATAGAACTTTTTACTACCACCACGTTTGGGTTTATTTAAATCTACTTTTTTACCTTGATACTCTGCTTCGTGAACATTCATGTTGTCTTCACTAATAATCATATCTAAAGGAACTCTGCCATGTTCTTTTAAGTTAACCCATTCACCCAGTTGTGTGTCACGAAGAATCTCTTCATCAAACCAATGTAAGTCGTTTAACTTACCTTCTGTGTAAAGAGACCTTGCTTCTTTAAACATATTAAAGTACTCATCACTACCTAAACGAAAGACGCTTTCGTGCAGTGGAGTATTAGATTTTAGGTGATATTGTACACCTTCGGAAATGGGTAATAATTCTGTATATTTCATATTAGTATTTAGTTCAAGACTTTGTTAAAGTAGTTTGCTAGAGCCTTGTGTCCTTGCTGATTAGGGTGTTGCGTGTTATCAAATAGTTTACTAGTCATACTAAAGTCTGTTCTTTCGAAGTGTGCTTTACGCCAGTTACTGTCTACATTTTTATCTAGCCATGCTTGTCCAAACGTATTAGGTTCTTGTAAATATCCTAATTCATATACTGGACAGTCGTACATAAAGTATCTTTTCTTTTCTTCGAAGTACAATACATTAATTAAACTGTGTGGCAAGAATGTTTCTTGTTTTCTCCAAAATTCTGTATCTTCAAATACAGGTATAAAGTGTACTGGGCAATCCCATACTTGAGCCACTATACATTCAATTGCATGAAAGTTATATAACGAATAGTCCATAACATTCTTTACAGTTACATTGTCATCAAACACTCTCTTTTGTGCATCTGCATACCACGGGTCTGGGTGTTGTGATATACAAAGTTCACTATTAACACTGATGTTTATAGTCATTCTGTTAATACTAGTAAATGCAATTATAACTGCTTCAACATCTTCGTCTGGGTAATCAAGACTTGCTTCACTTACTTGATCTGTTATTTGTCTGTTACTGGCACCAGCTCGTGCAAAGTTTTTACAGTCCTTGTCTAGTAATTCGGGCCACGGTGTGTGGTCTTGCCACTTTGCAGTCCAACTGTCACCAAACGTGAATATCATGTTACATACTCTGTAAAGATACTTAACCCTGTTTTTTCTTCCATACCGTTTTCTAAAAAATTACTAGCACAATGTAGTCTAGCACAATCAAATATAATAGCATCACCTGGTACCCAATGGCATTCTGATTCAATACTAAAACCTTCTAACCATTCTTGTTTCATATGTCCTGTATCTGTATTAGGTATTCTATTGTCTTGATGTAAGTTATGTACTCCGGAGTATTCAAATATAGGCTCATTGCCTTTCTCATACATTTGTGCTGAATCTTTATTCTTAAAACACTTTACTGGTCTATCGAAATACATTTGATCAAATATGTAAAATTTTGCGTCATCTAACATAGGAAATTGATATGTTGTGTATACTTTTTCTAAAGGCAATACAATACACTTACCCGGAATAATAGCATGATCTTTAGGAACATCATTATGGAGTATGTGTGGTTTCTTTACTGTAAAGTAATTACCACCGAATGGTTTAATTTTTGCATCTAGTACACTTTCAACACGTTTCATTATGTTTTGATAATGATGATCACTTTCATGAGGTAACTTACTAACAACAGGACCTGTGTTCTTAAACACCTTCTCGTGGTCCGGTCTATCTTTATGTATGTTTAGTAAGTGGATTTGTTCAACTTCGGATAAGAAGTTTTTGATTGTGATTGTCGGTGAAGTGTTGTCTATTATTTGCTGTTGTCGTTCGTTGAGCATTGTTTACATCTACACTGTTTGCAGACTTCAATTTGTCTGTATTCTGCTGGTTGTTCGCTAGGGTAGTCTTTTTCTTCTCGCCATAACGGACTTCCACAGTGACTGTGGTGTCCACAATTTTGACACGAATTCATTGTGACTTATAATCCTGATAGGTATTTAATTCTATCTAACTCTACACTCTCGTTTACATCAGCGGCTAGTTTTTTCTTATCGCCTTCGAGTTCTTTAGCAAGAGCAGGATCGGCTTTGTATTTGTCCGAACCAGATATAAATCTTTGGTATGCTATACTGTTTACTTTTTTATCAGCAAGTGTTACTAACATTTGTTCCATTTCTTTAACTCCAATTGAATTACCTGTGTATTCTGACACTGGTCCTTCTGTTTCAGCAACACTGTGGTCACCTTTTTTATTCATCATACCAAATACTAGGTTTGTTACTTTAATCATACCTGCTTTAGTACCCATCATGCCAAGTAACTTTGCTTGGTTTTGTGGATTAATCTTATCAAATACTTGTGTAATAGCACTTGCACTATACAAGTCTACATTCATTTGTCCGTCTGCGAACTTAACAGGCATATTTTGCTTGTCTGCAACAATCTTTCTCAATGTATCTAATGCTACATTACTATGTGTTGCTTGTTCATCTGGACTTGCTATTTCTGTAATTTTGTTTTGTGCATAATAGTCAATTATGTCTTGTGCAGTGTCAAACGATTCTTGTCCTGCTTCGCCAGTGCTTACCCAGAAACTATCTGAACCACTATCAAAACTAGCACCGCCAATTATTTCATCATTGTACATAATATGTATGTCATCGCCATCGTCTTTAACTACTGAATACCCGTCTGCTTGTGCAAGTACGGCATCAATTGCTTCTGACTTAATAGGTAACTCAGGATCAAATGCTTTCCATTCATCATATGTTAGATAAATGTCTGTGTCTGGATCGTAATACTTGCCTTCTTTAGGATCGTAATAAACAACTTTACCTGAACGTGTCATAATAGGACCTTCTAGTCCATCTCTTGCTACATACTTCGCAGGCATATCTGGTAAAATTGAATAACCTTCATTTAATGAAGCACTGTAGTTTCTAATACGTTCGTACATATCTTCTGGTATCTCTACATTGATATCTTCGTTCGCTTTAACATAATTCTTAATCATCTTTTGTATATCGCTACCTGCTTTTGTATATGCTTGAGCAAACTCTTTTTCACTCATGCCCATTGCATCAGCAAGTCCAGGTTCGCCGTCACCACTATACATCATCATTAAATCTTTTTCCATGTCAGACATCATACCTTCGTCTAATCCTTCTAACATATCATAATATTTACTAACAATAGCATTACGTTCTGCTTGTTCATCACCTAGAATGTGTCCACGTTGGTTATGTGCTTTCATAATCATTTCCATGCGTTTAACTTCTTGAGGTGTACCAAACATCTTTGCTATTTCCATACCATTTTCTGTATGCATATTAGCGTCTTCATTATCGTCAAAATCTTTTTTAGTAAATGTGTAAGGTATTGCAGTGTCTGTATCCTCGTTTTCAATACTTTTTAATTGAAAGTCTGATAACTCTTGCATTGTGTCAAAAGGTCCACCTACCATTTTACCATGTCTAAATGCGTAAAACTTGCCTTCTTTGTTTACTGCTGTAAGTCCGTACTTGTTCATTTCATTCATTGCTTCAACAAATACTTCTACCATGTCATCGCCATTGTTGAGTCCACCTGGTGTAACTTGTACGTTTTTCTTACCCCAAATTCTAATTGCATCTTCCGGAGACATACTAGTCTGTTTCCAACGCTTTTCTTCTTCAACTTTTTTAGTTTTTGGAGTACCATCATAATTTTTTAATGGATCAGGTACAATACTGTTTGATTTTCCAATTACATCTTGCAACATAGTTAATGCTTTATCCATTGTAGTAAGTTGATCTGTTAGGTCACCAGCACCTGTGGAATATTCTAGTGAATCAGTTTTGCTTAATAGTTTAATATCTTTAGCAATTTCATCAACTTTCTTTTGCAACTCACCTAAACGGTGAATTTTGTAACCATCAAATTTATCTTCGGCGTGCATAGCCGCCATATGTTTCTTGTACTTTGCAGTACCTTTTTTATGTGGGCTTTTGCCTTCACTTACCTTAACACCAGCCTTTTGTGCAATTTCTTTGAATCCATTAATTGTTGAAATGTATTGCATTACTCTAGACTTGACTTCATCAGTGTCAATACGGTCAATGAAGTCTAATACTTTCTTTGCTGTGCTTGGTCTAATTTTGCCAGTAGCACCATTATAAAAGCGTACATCAAATGGATTATTATCCTTTCTTACTGCTAGATTATTGATTACCTTAATTACATCACTTTGTGTAACAGATCCTTCATCAATATTATCTCCAGCACGACCTTCTTCTATAAAATCAATCATGACCCAGTCAATAAGTTCTTGTGTGCTTTCTAATTCTTCTAATTCTTTTTCGTCTAATTCTGTACCATCGGCGTAGTTTGCTCCATGCAATTCGAACATTCCATCACTGTAATCTTGCATATCGTATACTACAGTACTTTGATCTATTTCTTTACCATTAAGATACAAATAACTGCCTTCAGTTACTATATCTTCGTTAGCACGTTTCATTGCGTTTGCTACACTAGGATGTTGTGATAGACCTTTTGCTAATTTTTCAATAGTTGCATGGGCACCATCATAATTACCATCTTTATATCTTGGATCATTTAGAATTCCAAATGCCATTTTAATTTGTTTGTCTGTAAACTGTGGTCTCATAGCCTTTGCTTGTGCCATGTTTTCTTCGCCTGCAGTTTCGACTGACATAGGCTTACGAGCTTCTAGTATTGGTTTGTTTTTTGCTATATCAGTTAACTTCATTTTATTTTTCCTCTGTAGATTCTTCGGTATTAATAGCAGTATCTAAATCTGCTTTTAATTTACCTTCAGAAGCAATGTGTCCCATTGCATCGTAATGTCCTGACTCTAGTGATTCGTAAGTACTTGACAAGTTTGCCACTACGTCCATTAATCCTGTAACATCTCCGCCAATGGCTTCAATCTTTCTTGCCATTAGTCCGTCTGCTCTAAATACTTTTTCCAATGAATTAATCATTGCTTGTGCCTTTTGAAACATATTATCAACATATGCTTCTTCAGGTGTTGCTTCTGTAACAACTTGTGCTTCTTTAAACTCTTTACCTTCTTCATGCGCCGTTTGTGCAAATGCTTCTACTACTTCGTCTGCACTAGCAAAGTCATCATTGTCAATAGTGTATGCATTATCTAATCTATCATACTGTCCACTAGCAACTACTTCTTCGTCAATATGCACATCAACATTAAAATGGTCTGAATGACTTTCTGTCATAACTAATTTAATATTGCCTTTTTGTGCAAGGATACTCTCATCTGATTTTGTTTCTTTATTAAACCTATCTAATATGCCACGCATATCATCAGCAGATTCGTTCAAACTAGTTGTGTTAGTTTGTGGTTCTACTGTATAGTTGTCTTCCGACATCTCGTTAAGTTTATTTACTAGTGTTGCAAAATCATCTGACATATTAATTACCCTTTAATTGACTCTTCTGGTTGAATTGTAACCATTTCTGGTTCTGGTGCTTGAGTTGGTTCGTCAGCAATTACATCAATGTTAAGTTCGTCACCTTGTTCTTGGTATTCCAAGTGGTGCTTAACACTACCCATGTAGTCTGCCGCTTTTGTAATTTTTGCCTGTACCCAGCCTTCAAGGCCTTGTTCTTCGGATACGTTTTGTAACATTTTATGAAGCTCTATTGCATACTTGGCGATTTTATATAAATCCCCTTTAGCCATGCTAACTTCGTGATCTAATTCCATTGAACGTGTGTCAGAGGACAAATCTTCGTTTAATGTTTTGTTTTTAAAGTGCTTTGCTCTCATAATAACTCCAATATGCTTTGTACTATGTTGTATTTATTCTTTTAGAACAAATAAACTATCTTATATTAAACTACAATAGGTACTAATACACTGTAGTAAACAGTGGTATTAAGCAAATATTGAGCTAACTTTTTGTGTGTAAGGCTGAAATTTAGTTTTCTTTTTACCTTTTGGGGTTGTATGCCCAAATGGATCTACTGCTTTACGAGCCTTTTTAGGACTAACAAACAATGGAAATGCAATAGCGGCCCCTGCCACGTCAGCACTACTAGTAGCACCTGGTGTTGCGTCTTCTACAACATTGTTGTCTTGTGATGTTATTTCCCAAATTTTCATATTAGTATTTATACATTAATGATGTTCAGTCATAGATAGTACTTTTAAGCAGTTTTCATATGTCTTTGGAACATTCATTACTAAATGAATACTTTCATCGCCCCAACAGGCTGTTCTGTGTGTTTTTCTTGTATCCACATAGTAACATCTTCCTGGTTCGATATCGACTCGTCTATAGTTGTGTTCCCATTCGAAACTTCCGTGTCCTGTTGTGCCACTTAAGAATCCAACAAGTCTAAAACAATCTCTGCTTAAGAATGGTGCATCTCTGTGTGGTGGGAACCAACCGCCTTTGTTTAATTTTACTAGCATTGTTCTGCCTAGCATATCAAAGGCTTTTGTGATTGGGTGTAAAGCAGTTACATTATGAAATGCTTCAGTAGGGTAATGTAAATCAATTTCGTTAATACGTTCGCCGTCTTTTTCTCCAAGACGTTTTCTAACTTCAGGCATACTTAGACTGTCACCGACACTGTCGCCTTCAGCACCTACAAGTAATAAACCTTCTCTATCGTTAGTGACACCTTCTCTGCGTAAGTAAGGTACCCACGAATCTTTGTACTGTTTCATTTCTTCTTTGAACAGTTTTAAATCAAAGTTAATTGATAAAGGAACAAAGTCTCCAATAGCGTCTAACTGTAACTCACACTTAATGTCCTCTAACGTCGGCTCGGGCATAATGCCTTTGTTATAATGTCCTAGGTAGTTGGGTTGATGCTTCCGTTGTGGAACCCATTCAATCTTTTTACCATCTGATGTGAAGTCGTCGTCTTTGTGTGCCATATGGATTTGTTTCCTTATTATGTTACTAATATACTAGGGATTGGGTAGAAAGTCAAGAATAAAGTTTATTTTCTTTTCATTGCGGCAAATTTATCTGCTTGTGCTTTTCTGGCGGCTTTATCTTCAGCATCCATCTTGGCAACAGCCGCGTCTTTACGCTCCTGCGACTTAGGGTCTTCTGCCTTGGCTTTCTTTTTTTGCTTAGGGATACTCTTGCCACCATTATAAGCGCCAGCCATCGCCGCTTGGTCTGATGCACTTGATCTTGCTTCGCCTACTCGTTCGCAGTCGTTAACTGTTTTGCCTTTATTCTTGCCAGTGCCCGGTTTAGTGCCAACTTTTTTATATCCTGGCCAACACTTGTCTGGTCCTGCAGTTGCTTTTGCTTCATCAACGCCTTCAGTCTTTGGCGTCCACCAACTACCTGTTTCGTCATTGCAATCGTGTCCACAGTCTGTAGTAGGTTTGTGCATTTCGTCTCCACAATCCTTACATACCATTGTTTCTTTTATATTCTTAGTCTTTGCGACTTCAGATAATAGTTCTTTAATTCTCATTGGCTGTATCCTCGGCTACCTTAAAATTGTAAGCAAAGTTAATTTGCTTTGCTAACTGGTTGCCCCTGTCTCTTTCAGTTTTCTTAGAGCTTTTTTTTAAATGATTTGCTTTGGCTCTAAGTCTTTTTAAATCTGTTTTACTTATCTTGTCTCCAGCGCCTTTACCTAAGTAAGCCGCCGCTTTGCGTTTTAAACTTCCTGGTCTACTTCCTGGTTTCTCTGCTCCAGTAAAGTCTTCTAATAAACTGTCTAGTTCCTCGATGACCCATTGTACTCTGTCTTGATAATCCATAACAAGTCTCCTTGCCCTTATTATTTATTCCCCACACCTAAGTTGCTTAATGTATTGGGATCGCTGTTTTTTGCCGCCGATTTGTGTAGTAGTGGCGGACTACCTTTGCTGTCAATACTCATACCAAGTTTTTTTGCTTGTCTCTGAATCTCGCCAGGCTTAACATCATCAGTTGTATTCTGTGATGTAATTATTCCGTTTTCATTAAGATCTGCTTCAGTTACTACTGCTTGGTCACCATAGTGTTTAATATATAGTGTTACCAAGTTACGCCAGTCTGCACCTTGTATAGTGTTTGCTACACTTTGGGCATAGTAACCTAAACTATGTTTCAATCCTTCTTTTTCTTTACGTTGTAGGATTGAATGCAATAGTTCTACTGCATATGCATATGTTTTCGGTTTAGTTATTTTGTTAATAAATCTAGGTATATCATCAAAGACATCATCACGTAAGAAACTGTAATCGTTATTTTCTTTCATTAGTTTACTAATGCGTGGTTTGAATAACTTTTGATCGCCTTTGTTAGTTTTTAATACTGGTTGATTGTGATCGTCTTTATCAAAGCCTTTAACTGTTGCTTTGCGATTCTTAAACTTACCAACCATTACTTCGTCACCAACATCTATGTTAGGAAGTTTTAATGTTTCTGCTTCGCCAATATAGTCATCTAATTTATCAATAGTGTGTTGTACATTAGAGTCTTCATGCTTAATAGCAATGCCGCCTGCCGCTGTCCAACTAGCAATATTTTTACCATAGTCGTCTATTAAACCATTTGGAGTACCGTCTGGTTGTTTAGCATACTTGGCTTTGTTATGGTCTAGTATAATTTTTTGTGGTGGGAAAGAACTTAGGTTCTTTTTTATCCATGCCATCTTCTGTGGCTTGGAATTAGCGTCTCCTGGAAGTGGAGCACTTAATATATTATATCTACCTTTATAGGCTTTAATTGCTGATAATAGTTGCAATGCATTACTTGTTAATGGCAAGTTAACCCAAAAGTTAGGCTGTTCTTTAATTTTAGTTAATGCTGAATCAACATCTTTAATGTCTTTCCAGTTGTTTACACCCATTAGTTTAGCCCACTCACCAAAGAAGTCTGCAAGTACGCCATCCATGTCTACATATAGTTCTGCAGTTTCACCAAGTTCTTCGAACATATTAGTTGCTTCAACTACTACGTCACCATATAACTCTTGCCATGCTTGTGTGTTATCTAATTCTTCGTCAGTCCAACTAAATTCTTCTACTGTAAACTCAGGGTTACTAGTTTTAAAATCTTTCTTACGCATTACAGTCTTTGCAATTAAGTCTAGTTCATTGTTAGCACTATCCCATTGTAAAACGAAAGGTATGTTAACATCAGTTCTCATGTCTTTCATTACTGCTTGTGCATCAGGTCCTAGTTGTGCAATCTTCTTGCCATAGTACTTGTACTCTTGCTTAAAGATTCTAATAAGTTCTGCTACGTTGATTTGTTTTTCGTTGCGACTATCATTTACTCTGTCAAGGAAGTGTCTAGTAAACTCTACGTCTACTCCAACTTTAGCAAACAAACGGTCTGCGTAATCTTCTAAGGATCGCAAATCGCCTTGTGTGACTGGCATACTTTCGTTGCCACCTTCTCTTAACCAACTATAGGACATTTATTTTCTCTTTTGTTTTCTAGCCCAAGATTCCCTTAAATCTGTTTCAAAACTATCAAATACGTTTTTAGGGATACCTTGGCTTTGTTTGCCGCCTGCACGTCTTTTCTTTTCAATATCATCAAATGCTGTTTCCAACGATGATACCATTAGTTGCACTATTCCACTATCTAAATGGCTTTTAATATCTTTAAAGTCACTTGGCATACCGCCGTTAGTTGATGTAGATGCCTTACTAGCCAAATCTTTTAACTTACTGTGTACGTTTGCCATTAATGATTTAATAGTATAACGCCCAACACCTTGAACTAGTACTTCACTGTTCATAATGTCTTCACGGTCTAATGTGTAAAGGCTTTCAACGATTGCTGTATTGTTGTGTATTTGCACTACTGATTTTAACTGTTCAAGTTTAGTATTAATTTTATTTGAATCTTCAAACGTTAATGTTTTATCTTGTTTTAAAAGTTGTACTTCTTTTATAACTGCTTCCATTCTACTAATGAAAGGCTTTTTCTTTTTACTACTTAAACCTAATTTCTTAACATTATCAAATTCGCCGCCTACAGGAACATCTTTAGTTGCATTTTGTTTAGTAACAATGCCTGCACCTGCGGCTTCCATGCTATACTTGGTATGCAAGTCGCTAATGCTATGTTCAGTAATTTTTGCTTTCATCAGTTCGTGTATCTCTGGATTGTAACTACCAAATAAATCAGTAATCATTTGTTCCTGCATATCGTCGTCTGCTTTTGCAAAGTTGCTTCTAAATTCTGTTGCACTTCTCATTGGCTCACCTAACACTTTAAAACTTAATGTTGGTACTGATACAATATATCCGTGCTTGTCTAATGACTCCATGCCTTTGCCTGCTTTTTGAAAGTAACTTGGGCTACCATCTTTTTTAGGCTTAAATGTAAAACGTGGATCTTCAGCCATATCTTTATCACTAACAGCAAACATTAATATTGTGTTTGCTGGATCGTAGTTTGCTACTAATTCTTGTGCTTGATATGGATTCTTAGTTTGTATAATAGCACTTGCAGGAATACCTGTGTGTATCATCATCTTCTTCTTTTCTTCAAAAGTAAAAGGACTTTTAGGTGGAAGAACTTTATCGCTTGTTGCAATGAATACTTTATCCGCACCGAACTTTTTAACTAATGCGGCATACACACTAGCATGACCCTTATGAAATGGGTGAAATCTGCCTGGATAAACTACTAAATGATTCATACTTGTGTTATTCTCCTATATAGTGTATTTATGTTGTTGATGAAGAGAACGTATGATAACCACTATGGCCCAATTTAACATCATTGTGTGCATATACTTTACCGCCCATATCTTTCCAACGTTTGCAGAAAGTAAAGTCTTCGCTAATGTAATTGCCATTTGGAAGTAGCCATGTGTCGAATAACGCATACATAAACGGCTCAAATCGCTCGTCTAAGTTGAGTTGATTATTATACTTTAAGTCGTGATACCTAGTAAACATCTTTTCAATACAACTTCGTTTAATCAACATAAACCCTGTGCCTATGTCTTCAACTTCTTGTATACCTGTTTCTAGTTGTTCTTCACCATTTACAGTATTAGTAACATACTGTATGGGATAATTCTTTTTAGGATATAAACCACCGATAACATCCTTGTTTGCAGTTAACAAACGATACACATCAGTAACATCAAATGAAATGTCTGCATCTATAAACATGAAGTGTGTTGCTTCGGGGTTTGCCATACTCTTAGCAATCAGATTGTTTCTAGCTCTAGTAACTAAACTTTCGTTGGATATTGTTTCTAATGAAAATTTTAATTTATTACCTGAGAACCCTATTACGTTTCTAACGAAACTAACAAAGAAACTTTCAAATACGGCGCCACCATAACAGGGTACCATAAAACTTATATGACTGTTCCGGATTGCCGAAACATCATTGTCGGTAAAATCTAACACGAGTGTTTAGCCTTTAGTAATTGAATTGTACTTTAGTAATTGAACCAGCAGTAAATGATGTAACTTTTGCTCTTAGCCAAATAAAGTTGCCAGTCATGTTTCCAGTAACGGCAGTACTTGTACCTGTCGAACCATCGCCAACTGTTATTCCAGGTATATCAAACCAATCAGCATCTGCTGGGTCTGTAGCCAATGTTCCTTGGAAAGTAATTATACCTACAAATGCATTAGGAAACACTGCGACAGTATGTAAGCCATCAGTATATCCGTAGTATCCATCACCTTCAGCCTTAATACTAAAGAAAGAAGTTGCTGAACCGTCATAATTACCGGATGCCGCACCGTGTGTTGTACTTGTGATTAATGTTGTTGTCATGTTGTATTCCTAATTGTATAACTATTTATGCTATTCGGTAAGTGTATATCGTATTGATAACATCACCTGCTATTAAGTTAAGCATTAGAATGCTGTCATTATCTTTAGCATATATGTATTCTGGCAATGGCTTTTCCTTTAACGGGTGCCCATAATTATACATTCTTCTTGTTTCCCATGTCCAGGGCATTCTAATCTCTCCTGACATTTGGTAATTTAGTAATGCATCAATAACATCTTCTTGCACCCAGGAATACCGTGTAATACACTTTAACTTGTACACACCATATGGCAGTTTATCTGTAACAATAACGTTAGGATCTTCTGTAAGGCTTCTAGTGATTTCAACATTTTGTATACCGGTGTCTTCGGCACGTTTAACATAATCTTCACTATTAGAATAAAAGTCAACTATTGGACATTCGACTCTAACTCTACCTTGTGGATCAAAATTTTGTCTAAAAGCATATATGCTTAATAAGTACTCTACTTCTTTCTCATCAAGAACCCAATTACCACCTTTAGTAAAAAACCCTTGAGAAGTGTTTGCATACTCGAGTTCATTGTTACGCATACGATCCAATGTACTAAGAACTTCCAAGTCGTCCTTGTAGTGATAACAACTTCGCATTAAACTGGCTCCTCGTCTAAGACTGAACCTAATGCGATACTTAAATCGATTATAAAATAATCTCTGATTGGTACTCATACTAATACTTATCGTATTAGTAATTGTACTATACTGCTTTTGGTTTGAATTGATCCAGTACAATCAACCCGTCTGGGTCAACGCCTGGTGCTGGTGCAACTTTATCAACAATGTTATCTTCGACTTTATATTCAAAATCGAACTTGTCTTTTATAAAGTTTAATATAACTTTAGTTCCTGCAATAGGCTTGTCTTTTATAATTGCCTTGGATAACGGAATTTTAATATCGTTTTCAATTACACGTTTCAAAGGTCTTGCACCCATCAATGGATCGTATCCACGTTTAGCAAGTTCTTCTACTGCACTTTCGCCAATAGTAATGTGCAATCCTTTTTCAATCATTAGTTCGTTTATTTCGTCAATAAACTTAATAACAATCTTACGCATAATGACTTGATCCAGTTTGTTAAACTTAATCATTCCGTCTAATCTGTTTCTAAATTCAGGAGCAAAGAACTTTTTAACTTCTTCTGTACTTGCATTGCCATTCTCTTCTGCAGAGTTAAAGCCAATACCTCGCTTCTCAGATTCTTTAGCACCTAAGTTACTTGTTAACAATATAATACAGTTTCGAGCATCTGCTCTTTTACCGTTTGTACTTGTTACAAATCCTTCGTCCATTAACGATAGTAATACGTTAGTAACGTCAGGGTGTGCTTTCTCAATTTCATCAAACAAGATAATAGCATTAGGATTCTTTTCAACTTGGCTTACAAGTAAACCACCACCTAAGTTACCATCTTCGTATCCTACATATCCTGGAGGTGCACCAATAAGTCTAGCCACTGTGTGCTTCTCTTGATACTCTCCCATATCAAATCTTAACAATTTCATATGTAAGTTTTCACTTAATAGTTTAGCCAACTCTGTTTTACCAGTACCTGTTGGTCCTACTAGTAAATAACTTCCAACTGGCTTACTGTGTGATTTTAATCCTGCTCTTGTTACAATTACTCTATCCATAATTGTGTCAACTGCTTTGTCTTGTCCGTACAGTTCGTGTTTAATTTTGCTTTGAATGTCGTCTAAATCTTCTTCTTCTTTGACTCCACTACTAGAACTACCTAATTGGTCTACAGGTATCTTAACTGCTTTACTTAATTCTTCAAGTATTTGTTGCTTTGTAATTTTAAAGTTACTTCTGTTTAATAATCGTTGTTTAGCACAAGCACTATCTATTAAGTCAATTGCTTTATCAGGTAAACGTTTATCAGTTTGGAACCTTACACTTAAATCAACTGCGGCGTTGATTGCATCTACTGTAATTTTTGCAGTATGATACTCTTCAAAGTATTTCTTTAATCCTTTAAGGATATCTTTAGCAACACCTGGAGTTGGTTCATCTACTGTTAGTCTGTAGAACCTTCTCATTAATGCTCTGTCTTTTTCAAAACTTGTGTTGTATTCTTCCCAGGTTGTACTTGCAATAACTCTTAGTCCTCTGGTAATATAAGGCTTAACCATTTGTGCAAAGTCAGGACCACTACCACTAGTAGCACCTGCACCTCTCATAGTATGTGCTTCATCAATGAATACAATACTACCTTTTTTGGCTTGTAAACTTTCAAATACGTCTCTAATTTTCTCTTCGAACTCGCCTCTGTACTTACTACCTGCAACTAGTCCACCAATATCTAAACTGTAGATTGTTGCTTCTTTTAAGTACTCAGGTACTTCGCCATTAACAATTTTGTTTGCTAGTCCTTCTGCAATAGCAGTTTTACCAACTCCAGGGTCGCCAACTAGTAATACGTTACTTTTGTTTCTTTTACCTAGTATTTGACACAGTTCATCAATTTCAAACTGTCTACCAATAACAGGATCAATTTCGCCATTTTTTGCTAACTTGTTTAAGTCTACACAGAACTCGTCTAATGTACGTTCTGCTTCTTCTTTATCTAATGCATCCATGTGTGGATTGTCATGTACATAAGTTTCATTAAAGAAATCAACTAATGCTTGTTTACCAATGCCAAACTTTTTGAACAAGAATACTGAATAACCTTTGTCCTCTTGACAGATACTTAAAAAGATATCTATTGTTTGCATATGCTCTCTGCCACCAAATAGCACTTGTGTATATGCTCTATTAAATACACGTTCTAATGCATGGGTTCTCAGAAGTTTAATCTCTTTACCTTCTGCTGTCTTTTTACCAAAGTTGTTGTCTGTAAGATACTTTACAAATGCATCATTAAGTCCTTGCCAATCTGAGCCATACTCTTCGAGCATAATCTTAAAGTTTTTATAGTTAATTAACGCAAGTGATAAGTGTTCAGTTGTAACATATGTGTGTCCGTATTTTGCCGCGAACTCACTAGCCTTTTCGACTATCATTTCTATTTCTGGGTTAGGTCTTAACATATAATAACTCTTCCGGTATATTTGTATTGTTAACTCTTTGTTGGAACGTAATGCCTTTTAAGTGATCGTATTCATGTAAACACACTCTAGCAGTTATCCCATCTAATATTTTCTTACTTTTGTTTCCTTTATGGTCTTGCCATTCTAGTTTAATCCATTCAGGTCTTTCTACTATAATGCTTTCGCCTGCAAAACTTAAACAGCCTTCGTCAAACTTACTTAATTCATCTCCCCATTCTAGTAACACAGGGTTGTAATAAGCATTATATTTTCCGTCTACAAATGATACAAACAAACTAGTATCTATTCCTACTTGATTTGCGGCTAGTCCAATACCATTTGATTCTCTCATAAATCCAAACATAATAACAGATAAACGTTCGTTTTCTATTTTCTGTGCAAAGGTATCAAACACCACAGGTTGTGTAGTAATATTTAACAGTTCTTTTGTTAGTCTCATAATTGTCCATTCATTATACTTAATATAACTTGTTTTTGCTGATCTGTCAAGTCCTTAGGTACATTAATATGAAGAATAATGTAGTGATGTCCTTGGTTTATGCCCTGATGTGCTAATTTTACACGACTTTCGGGTTGTGAACCGGGTTGAATCTTGTATTTTATCTTACGTTCGTTAACAGTTGTAAGTTCTTTCTCTGTGCCTATTAATGCTTCCCATACACTTATTTCTTGCATACTGTATATGTCGTTACCTTGTCGTTCAAAACGATGATGTGGTAACTCTTTGATATTTAATAATAGGTCACCTGGTACTGCACCTGGATTACCTTCACCTGCATATCTAATTCGTTGTCCTCTTGGTACACCTGGCGGTATATCAACTTGTATAATCTTTTCTTTGCCTGCAACTGTAACTGATATAGTTTTCTTTATACCACTAGCAATTTCCTCTAGTGTCATTGGCATTGTTAAATTAACATCTTGTCCACGGCGTCCTGCTTGTCCAGGACGTTGAAATCCTTTACCAAACATATGTGCAAACATATCTGAAATATCAGGTGCATCTTCGCCAGCGGCCCAACCCTGTTGCCAACCTTGTGGTGCAGGATTATCGTACTGTTGTCTTTTGGCAGGATCTTTAAGTGTAGAGTAGGCTTCGTTAATTGCCTTAAACTGTTCTGCATCACCACCTTTGTCCGGGTGGTGGGTCATACTTAACTTTTTGTATGCCTGCTTTAGCTCTGACTGTGTGGCGTTTGCGTTAACGCCTAAGGTTGTATAATAGTTACTCATGAATACATTATACTACATCTAGAGTAAAGATGCAAGTCTTTATTTAACTTTTGTTTTTGGAAGTTCCAGTGTATAAACCAAACCAAGCCGCACCAGCACCAACTACGATTGAAACAAGACCTGATTGTTCCATACTCGGTGCATCTAAATCCATGTACCATAATACTACTTTGTATAGTAATACTATGTATACAGTCAAAAATGCTCTTGGGAATATTCTCCAACTGTCTACTGCTTTTGCTAAAAATATTAACCATTGAAAAGGGTTCTTGCTACTGTCTACTGTTTTGGTATCAACTTCAAGTTCGATGTTGATCTTTTTTGTTTGTGAATCCATAGATACGATCTCCTAGTGTGTTTTCTTAACTACACTGATATTTATCGTAGATGGCTATTTTTTAAGGTTTCTTTCGCTATACCAACCTACTAAACTATAACGTGGTTTAGGTGCTACAAAACTAACTGGACTAACAAAATGCTTGTTAAACGACGTCTTTGACACATCTAAGAGCACTAATCTGTTGCCTGCGGGTGCTATTGTAGTGTGTACTTTGTTATGTTCATCTGTTAAACATAGTTGTCCACCCCATTCTGCTCTCCATTCTTCATTAAAGTAAAACAAAAAAGCAACTTTTCTAGTAGGATCATAATGTGGGGTGATCCAGTTATCGTAACTATAGTAACTAAATGTGGGGAATGCAGTATACAAGTTATCAAACTGTGTAACATTTTCTACCCATTCTTTAAACGTGCTGTCACCTTTAGTATTTCCAACATTGGATGCAAACTCATCTGTATTTTGACATTCGAAATAACCATCTCTTCGAATCATTGCTACTCTGTGAAAATAGGAAAACTTATCATTATTAGGATTGCTGTGAAGGATTTTCTGCTTTAGCAGTTCTCCTTCTGCAGGTTTTGTGGAAGGTACAGTTTCATACCAATCACCAACTCCGCCTCTGTAGTCGTATTCGAGTGTAGGTACCGATGCGTAAACTGATGTAATGAATTCGTGTGTTAGGATGTTGTCTACGGCTAACCAGCCCTTGTTAGCGAAATGGTCTTTGTATTCTTGTTGTACCCCCGGATCATATATTCCAGGGTTAAACATTTATCTTCTTTTCTTTTCTAAACTTGTTAGTCTTTCTTCAATTTTATCTAGTCTAGTAGGCTGTTGTTGAAACCAAGTCCAACCCCAACGGTTTACTAGAAAATCTACTGCACTATCGAACTTACTATATAACCAAAGTCCTATTCGTGTGCTTTTGAAGTATGTTGAAAATGCTAAACCAACTATTGAACCTGCGATTGCAGTCCATATCCATAAGCGGTTTCCAAACATATCGCCAATCATTGTTGTAATATAATCCATGTTGTATCCTTTATTTGTTAATATTATTTATTAAAATGGACAAGACAGGATTGCTTTAGGATTAACACTAATAGTTGCATCACCTATTTCTGCAACATCTCCTTTTTTCGATGTTGTAGTTTCCGTACCATCTTCTGATGTTTCAACTTTAATCTCAGGAGTAGGGTCTAGTTTGCATTTTTTGTAGTTTACTGTACAACTGCTCATTAACATGGCTAATGCTATACACCACATAAGTCTCATTACTTCGATCGAACTGAATCTATAAAACTATATACTCTACCAAATTGTTTATCAATACTGAATAAATCTTGTTGAATCATAGATACTAAAAGTTGTAATTCTATTAATGTAACTAATGTCCATGTTGCCAATCCCATTAGGATTGTACCTAGTAAGCCTATTAACATTGTATTAGTTTTTCTACTCATTATTCTTTTTTGTTAGATTCTTCAGACTCGTAATACTTTTTATACTGTTTTATGATTGCGTCTTGTTTAATCATATAGGCTCTAATTTGTGCAAAGTTTTTAGACAGTGCTTCGTAGCCTTCGTCAGTTAATCCGAATATAACTTGATCTGTATTCTCTTTTTCTAGTTTAGCAAATACTTCCTCTGCATTTTCACTATTAATGATTATCCAACTTATATCATCTAATTGTGCTTGAGCAGGTGCTTCTAGATTAAGAGGTTGTCGCTTCTCTTCTACCTTAAATATTTCCAACTGTTTAACTGCTGATGAGCAACTAGTAAGGAACGTAATTAGGATTAGCGAGACTAGGACATTCACTATTGATTTGTGACTTCTTAGTAGCATTGATCTCTTTCTCCGTTAAGGCACTACCCATTGCTATTTCAAAACAACGTTTGCTATTAGCAGTTCCTCGATTGATTATTTTCTCTATTGATTTTGATTTCTTAACAGCAAGGTCGCCTAAATCTCTTGCTTCACCTTTGCCGTTAATTTTATTAAATTTTTGATCCAATGCAGTTAGTTCCGAATTTAGTACTTGTACCATACTTCTTAACTGTTCATTGGCTTTATTAATGGAATTAAAATCTGCTTTCATTTGTCCAATGACTGCTTGTTGACTGTTTACACTGTCTTCCAATTTCACATTGTTGGCTTCACTTACTGCCAAGTCTGCTTTAAGTCCTTTGACATACAAAAACCCGCCACCTGCTCCTGCAAGTACGAGTAAGAGTAGTCCGATTTTTAATCCACTAAACATAAATTTATACTAGGCTTTTAGCCAAGTCCGTTGTTTCGTTTACACGTCTTGTCCAACCTCTTCCAAATGTTGCAAAGGTACTTAACTTTTCGTAGTAACTTTGACGTGCTTCTTGGAAGTTGATAATTGTGTCTATTAGTCCGTGCTTGTCTACATACTCGTCAACACATTTAAGTGTGTTAGGACCAATGCCACCATCGGCTACTGTTCCAATCATAGTTTGTAGATATTTTGCACTACGTCCAGGACCTGCATTAACACCAAAGTCGAATACACATAAGTCTAATCCACTTGGTAAGTCGTCACCTTTAACTTTGTCCCAGTAATTCTTTTTATAAATTGGAGCAACATCTTCGACTAATAAGTCTTTCATGTCTTTGCTTCCGCCCCATTCTACATAAACTCTTTTAGTAACACCCAAGTTAGTTTCCCCGCCTGGATCTTTAGGATGGTTTACATATCCACCTTCATGATGAAGTATAGTTTCTAAACATTTTTGATAATTGGTTTGCATCTGGTTTTGCCTCTATTTTATTGTTTGGCAATACTCTGTATGAATGAGATATCTTTATCTTCAGGCGCTTTTGCGTATCGCTTACTTGGATCCAGTCCTGCCTGCATCATCATATTATCGAGTTCTTGCTCTTGCATTAATCTGTCCCTATATGCTTTTGGACTTTTAGGGATAATTTTTAAATTCTCTTCAGTAACTTCCAAAGGGTAATCGTTTTTGTAGTATGAAAACGTCCAATCCATTTTAGTTGTTAAATGATCTAAGTCGCTTAACAATTCTAATATTCTATCTGTTGCCGTAGTTCTACGATTGAACTCAACAAATACTGTAACTTTACCTTTTTCATCTGTTGCAGGACTTTCATTGGCATCTAGTACCCATTCATATCCCGACTCAATAAAGTCTACTAAATCTTTTGCCGCTTCTTTGTGCATGGCTTTTAAACTGACCACAACGATTTGATCGTCGTCGCCCATCTTACTTTTGTATCTGTCAATAGAGATATTAGGATCTATTAAGTCGTACAAGTCGCCTTTGCGAAGACCTTCGTTTAGTTGTTTATTCTGCTTCAGTGTTGTCATCAGTTGTTCCATCAAAGTCTAAATCTTGTTGATATGCAGTGTTGATATCATCTAGATCAATTTTCTCACCTTCTAGTTCCATAGTACCACGATAAATGTCAGACATAATTGTTCTTGGCATTCTAATTTCAACTAACCAAATAGGATCAGATTTCATTTTAGGATATCTGCCGCCTGGGGCCATATCATCTGGTTCTTTAATAGTGACTGGACTTTCTAAAATATCTTTTTTGTAACGTACTTTAATATTATAGTCTAGGAGTCTTTTTGCTCCTTGGGGCTCAGGCATCATCTTATGAGGCCACATGAATGTACAGGTTACCCAGTGTTTATCAACCTTAGGACCCTCTACTAATTCGCCCTTCAACCAGTTTTCGTAGGCATATAAATGAACACTGTCTAAGACACGTTCAAAGTCTACTAATGTAGTCATAAAACTCTCTGCTTGATAGAGCTTATTAACGTTTGTTACAATATTGTTTGATTTCATGTGTTGCTTACCGTCTTTTCGTTACTCAAAGTATTTATCCTTTTCATTGGGCCTTATGTATTATTGGTTATTGTTGGATCTACAGTGTTAAATATTATTAAGTATACAACATGATGTGTATACCCTAACAGAAACTCAGGAGGTTCAAATTGGGCAAACGTAGACGCAATAAAGAAGAATATATGTATATCTCACAAGATACCAACGATCAAAACCAACGACATAAGAAAAATGTTACTATTATTCCTAGAAGTAGAACGCAAGAATCTTATGTAGATGCTTTACTCACGTCAAACAAGAGTATTGTATTTGCATCAGGTCCAGCAGGCACAGGTAAAACTATGATTGCTATGCTTTCGGCTATTAAACATTATAAACAAGGTACAATAGATAAGATTATTATGACACGTCCGGCGGTAGGTGTTGATGACGAGAGACATGGATTTTTGCCAGGCGATCTCAATCAAAAAATGGAACCGTGGACTCGTCCATTGTTCGATGTTTTACATGAATATTACTCCCCTAAAGAAACAGCCAAAATGCTAGAAGAACAAATCATCGAAATATCACCCCTAGCATTCATGCGTGGTCGCACATTTAAAAATGCATATATCGTCGCTGACGAAATGCAAAATGCAACGCCAAATCAGATGAAGATGCTATTGACCCGTATAGGTGAAGGAAGTAAAATTGTAGTAACCGGAGATGTTAAGCAAGCCGATCGAAAGAACAAGGATAACGGACTTTTAAACTTTATGCAACTTGTACAAACGAGAGATTCAAATCATATCGAATGTGTACAGTTTTCGCATAGTGACATAGAACGTCATCCAGCAGTAACGGAGGTATTAGCAATTTATGGTGATAATGATTAAGTAAATTTTATAATGTAGTGTTCCGGACACTACTGCTATGAATACTGTATCGGTGATTATGGGTGAGCCGAAACCCACCCATTATCTTTAAAATCCGTTTGGTATTAATACATAGTGAATTGTAATAACAATACCTACTGATGCTAACAATCCTGTTATCATCTTAAGAAAGTCTTTGCCAACTAAAGGAAATACTACTTTTAGTTTTCCATTGCCTAGCATAGTTGCCATTGCAAGTTCACGTCCACATAATAGTCCAACAAATACCCATGTTGTTGACATTGGGATATCATTGAGTTCTTTAAAGAACCAAAGTACTAACCAATAAAACAAATCAATTAATGTTGCACTTCTTACATATCTTGTATTGTGCTTTTCTAATACAATTTGTTGTATTTTTCCTCCACGTTCTCTAAACATAAAGAACAAGCCTATAACAAACACAAGGCTTATCATTACCATTAAATCAAAGTTTACTTGTCTTGGCAGGAATACGGCAATGTTTGCCATGTCATGACTTAACCAAGTCCACCATAAAAAACCAGTAGTTATCCATTGACCAACTCGCCAATATACTTTGTGTTCATCTTTTACAGGGTCATGTTTTTCATCTATAAATTTAGTTATAACTATCCATATGGCATAAGCCGCCACTGCCGCGACTGCATAACCCATAATAGATTTCATTAACATTTTTTCTAATACAAATGTACTAGCAAATGCCGACAATACTAAAAATGATGTACTAACAGGAATACCTATCCTTGTTAGTAATAAAAGTAAAGCAGGTGCCATTGCATGATACCATTTTACTTCTTGCCATGGTATCCTATTAAGACGTCCGTATGATATATCTCCCCCATTGACATACCACCCGTACCATAAGGCCCAAAGCAAAACCGCCGATGCGGCGATCCATAAAGTTTTCCAATTAAATTTTTCGTTGTTTGATGCAATCCATGTACCGAGAGTTTGTACTGAATCGTTTGCGATAACAGAATAAGCGGCTAGTAAAAAACCTACACCCATCCAAAGTGTTAATGCGTCCATTTTATATCTCCATATTGATCAAGCTCGACGTTGCTTGTTTTTGATTTATATATTATTTCATTGTAACACTATTTACTTGATAATGTCAAAAGAAAGATTACAGTTTTGTTAAATGATTTGCAACCTTAGGCTGTAACTGTGTTATAAATCTGTTCCCAATCTTTAACGATAGGGTAACTGTAGTCACCGTTCATATTATGACCATGCTCTACAAGTAATGGTTTAAGTCCTGCTTTGGCGCCTGCTTCAGCGTTCTCAGGTTTGTCTTCAATCCACCACATCTTAGAATTCTTGTAAACAGACAGTGCTTCGTCTTTGTCGTCTCCAGTTCCTAAGCAAACTAATTTAGTAAATACTCCTTTACCAAATAACTTGTCTAAGTTCTTTTGCCTTAAACGTTGTGCATACTTGTCATTACTTAAAGAAGTAATACAATGGAATTCCCATCCTTCGTCTGCTAGTTTAGTAACGTACTGTACTGCATCACGTAGAGCAGGCAAAAACCCAATAGTTGCACTTTCATTAAATTGCTTAATTAGTGTCTTAACCTGAGTCTTTGGAATACCGTATCGTTCAGCCATATCGTATTTGAACTGATATCCTTTAGTAGTTTTAAATCCGTGATTTTCCATCCAACAATTGAATGCAAACTCCCAATTAAGAAGCACACCATCCGCATCTGTCAATATAATTTTTTTCAACTTCATTCTTTCCTTATTAATTTAACTTACTATACAAGTATAACACATTACGCCGGCTTGTCAACCTTTTTCTTTGGTCGTCCTTTCCAACGATTTATCTTTGTTATATCCTCTGTACGTTCGCCTGCTGGGCATTGCGTAATCTTATTGCCCTTTGCTAACCATAGTTTTATTTGTTCGTTATAATTAACTATTTCTTCTTCAGTCATTGCCATATATGTATTCCTTTCAATGAGTGTATAAAAAATGAACCTCCCAGAGACGGTACCACTCTGAGAGGCTCGGCGTAAGTTAAGAAGGAGATCGTACCGTAAACTTTATGAATCTAATTTAATAGTGTTAGCAGATGCAATGATCTCATATCGTCCTTTAACACCAATTTGTGCATCTAAGATAGTTTTCACTTTCTCTAGCATTGCACACGCCAGCATAAGGGCATCTTCGTGATTTGTTAGACTCATTATTGTTTCATCAATAGGCTCGCAAAGTTCCATCATGCGTTCTTGTACGTTATCTGTCATTTGCTTTCCTCTACTAATTTAACATAATTTAATTGAGTTTCGTTAATACCTTGGTACCAACGACTACCCATTTGCTTTTTAACCTTTGCAGTGATATTAACAGTTTTACCTACTGCATCTAAAAAGTCTTTTTGGCTCCAAAACGTAACTAGTTCATCATTGTCTGTTATTGCAACATAAATGAAACTACTGTAGTTAGAACTATAAACACCTGTTTGTAGTTCAATGTTTAGGTTGACCTTATGACCAGGCTTAGAAACATATTCGCTGTCTTCACAACGTTGTGTAATTCTAAGTTCTAAATTCTCTTTCTTAACATTACGAATATAAGTTTGTGGCATATATGCAACTAAACCAAAATCAAAATGTTGAAGTTCTCCTTTTTCAAAGGTCATATAGATACTATTGTCAAAGCCGTTGATTTCTCCGGAAAGAACTCCCATTGCAAGAGATTCTAACCATTCAACTGCTTCAGATGTATTCTTTTCGTCTGCTTCGGTAATACGAAGTTTCTTTTCGTTCTTCTTTAAATGATCAATTACACCAAGTTCCATACCTTGCTCATTGCCAGTTAGGAATCGCATAATTTGTTTGTTTGCAACTGAATACTTTATAGTATCGTTTGCAGTCATAGATGATGTAGTGTGCTTATTATAAGACTTATTAAAACGTTGAGCCACAAATGCTAGTGTTAATACTTTGGTAAATGTAAAAGTTTCTTTTTTCATTTTGTATTCTCTCTATTTTTTAACTACGTTTATAATACAACAAATTAAAGGCTTTGTCAACCTAAATCCTTATGATCCAGTAATTAATGTTAAAGATTTGTCATCTTGCATTTCAAAGTCTTCAATGTAAATATGCCAATCACCTACAAACAACTTTGCTTGTTGGTAGCACGATTCAGCGGCTTTCCAAAGTTCACCTACAGTACCATCTTTGGTTACGGCTGTGAAAGTGACCCATTTAGTATCGTCAAGGTTCGCACCCATTTCTTGGATACATTTATACTTAACAATGTAAGGTTTATCTTTAAACACTTTTTTATCTAAACGGGCTAAATCAAAGTTCATATCCCATATAGTGTCATAACCTAGTTCATTTTTAAGGTCATCATAATGCTCACGTTCTAGTGTTAATGCATCAACGTCTTCAAATTTAACATCTTCCATAGCAATAGCAAGTGGAGATATATCTTCAAATTTCAATTCATTTATCATTATGTAATCCTTTTGTTTAACTTATACTTTATAATAGCATATCTACAGTAGTTGTCAACCGGTTTATAGCCGATTACCAATCTTTTCTTTAGTATATTCAGAGGCAGACGTAATGTCTTTACCAACTCCTGCAACTGTTGAACAAGCACCTAACGTTAGGCAAACTAATAGTAATGTAAAGTATTTCATTTTACTTCTCCTTGATATAGTGGTGGGGGTGAGCCTTTGGGCTCTGCTTAAAGATACTGTTCATATGTTTTTCTGCTTCTTGAACAGTATCAAATTCTGCGACGACGATCTCGTCTTCGACTTTGGGTGTGTAGATAACTTGCCACATTTTTATTCTACCGGTGAAGATTGAATAAATGCTTTTTCAAGTTTCTCTTTTTGCAAGTCTCTTAAACGTTGCAATTTTTTAGCATTCTTAGGTGCTTGGACTTCCTTTTGAGCATAGATTATTAACTGCTCTTCCTCTGGAGTAATGTCCTTTGCTTTCATACCAAACAGTTCACCGAAGTTACTTAAACGGTATCCTAGGTCAGACAATGTATTAGCACGAACGTCATCTTTTTCAATAAAGGATAAGTCCATTACATCTCTGCCAAATGCTCTTACTTCCATTTCGTTGGAGGTTAAGTCGTAGATTGATTTAATCGGATTCATAGATTTCTCTCTTTCGGTTGTGATTGATTGTTATTATTGTTTGATTTCGGCGTAGTCTTCGTTCTTTGTCCAAGGTTGTTTGGACAACTTGTTCTCTTGAGCCCAACGAACAAAGAGACCAATCTCTTTACCATGTGCTTCAATTTCCCAAGGATAGTCGTAGTAGTTTGATTCTTTTTCTTCAAACATTTTACCACACCATCGAATTTTATCTGAGGTAGCAAGGTCAACCATTTCGCCTTTAGCAAATTGTTTAATGTGTACCATTTCGTGTGCAATAGTTTCCAACATTCTACGCATTCGTAGTTTGCTGTCTGCTCTAATAGAGAATTCACGTGGTCTCCAGTTGTTGTCTTCCCAACAAGAATCACCATACACTTCCTCCTTTTTCATTAAGTTCGGAACAAGTTGAATTTCTATCTCTATGTTTTTTTGGAGTCGTTTGGACATTAACAAGTCTGCACAGAATTTTGCTATAGACTCGGTGTAAGTTCTCTGGGTTTTGAACCCGCCTGTTACTGTTACTTTCATGTCTGTTCTCTATTGTATTTAACATCATTTAACTAATATAACATATATGCTTAATCTGTCAACCTTTAAAAATCCTTCTAAATCAACGATTGTTAAAAATAGTAAGGAATCTTTTTTTAAGATTAATAATTAAACTACCATATTATCCTTTCTTTTGCCTAGGAAGTCACCTTCCAAATACGTTTTAGCCATATGGCATAATACACACAATGTATTAATATTATCCTGTGTATCTGCTCCACCATGACTTTTTAAGTGGATATGGTCACCATGCATTACACCTCGCATGGCTCGATTCTGTATAAATGGGTCTTCATGGTTAAATCGTAGTGTATCTTCACGTGGATCATAACCGCAGGTTGTACATTCCCAACCTCTATAAAATGTATGTGGTCTTTCTGGCTTACCCATTCCACCATAAGCATTACATTCCAATTGATGTTCTCTGCATAGCACTTGACTACCAGGTCCTTCGAACATACTTAATTTGTTATCACAATCCTCTAACATACAACACTTGTTCTTAATTTGTTGTTCAGTTAGCACTGACGACGATTTAAACTTGTCTTTAGTAGGATCTCTTAACATTACCACAAGTCCTTTCCATCAACTGCATACAAGTGTTTGTACTTTGGAGTTTTAAGTGTAGTACTTTTTTTCATTTGAGCAATAAGAAACGGAATACCAAAACGAGGTTCTGTAGTAAAACCTTTTAAACCATTTTCTGCATACTCATCTGCGTTTGCTTGTGCATACCATGTTTCATATGATAGTTTTACTTTACTCCAGAATGAACCTGTTTCACTCCAATTTGCTTCAAAGTATTCTTTACAGAACAATGCAAAGTTTAATAGGTATTTGTCATCTACTTTAATGCCATCTTTAAAACAAGCATCAAAGAATTCATATAGTACCCTTGCTTCTTTGGCTTGTACAGGACGTTCTTCGTTAACATATGTCCAATACTTTGCAAACATACGAGTAACATCAACGTCTTTACGTTTTGCTAAATTCTTTGTCATAATAGTATCTGCTAACAAAGTAAATGCACCTGCTTTGCGTTCGTCTCCAAACTTATCATGTGTAACAAACAATCCTGCTTCTTTAAGTATATCGTTAATTTTAGCAGTGTCCTGCCAAATTTCATCATCACTTAAATCAACTTTAACACCGTATACCATTTGCTTATAAGTATCGATAAAGTCTAGTTTCTCTTTTGCATCACCGTTAAGTAAAATAAAGTTACGTCTAATTTCCAACCTGTGCTTAATAGGATAAATGTTAACTGGGATCATTGCTTGTGCTTGTCTCTCACCAAATACTTTTGTAAGTATAATGTAAAGTGCTATAGCCGTGTGTTGCCCGTCCCATGCAATATATGATGTTGGTTCAGTTGAGGATCCAGCATTAACTTCGTATACTTGTATAGGCATAACCATTGTTTGGCTAAAGTGATTTAGTATGCTTAAAACGTGACGCATATTAACAGGACGTTGCATTGTACTATCAACTTTTATATTGTTGAAGTTAACAGGAATGGCTTGTACTAGACTTATGTCTGCAAACTCTTTCCACTTGTCCTTATTACGTCTTTTGAATTCTTCTACAACTGCTTCGAGTTGTGCTTGGAACTTAGGTGCTAGTAAGAATGCTTCGTCTATACGTTGTTGTAACGACACGAAGTGACTATCTGTATGTTCATATTGTGCATTTACAATATCTGCGTGTGCAGTAAATGGTGTACTCATGTTATTTTCCTCTGTTATCGGCATATCCAGCCTAAGGTGTTGTTAACTTATAATACTATAATAGCATCTTTACTCAAAGTGTCAATCGAAAAAATTACCTAACTATACTTCTTGTACCGATAGAACACCAGGATTAATCCATTCTGCATACAATCCATGCTTGTCTAAAACTTTGTTAATCTTGTTATTAACACCAAACAAACCCGAACCCATATTGTTGTAGTCTGCCCATACAGTTTCATTGACATCTTCACAGTTTTGTTCTGCACTAATACGGAACGTATCTTCGCCCCTATCGCCGCCCTCAATAACAGGACATTGCATCTTTAGTAGTTCATTGTAGGCTGATCTATAATTACGTTTCATAATGTAGTCCTTTTGTTAACTTATACTATATATTAACATATCTGTCCTATTTGTCAACCTAAAAAGACGGGTTTTTTTGCTTTTTTTTGGTAAATACACTGAAGGGCAGTTTTAACGAGGAAAACCGATGGAATTGAAAAAAGTATTTACTTGGCTCCCTATTGCCCTTGCACTAATAGGTTCTCTTTACACAGGTATAAATGTTGTATCCACATTAAACAACACTATTGCCGCCCATACTATACTTCTAAGTGAGCATACTCAAAGGATTGCATCAGTTGACGAAAAGTATGGTATAGAGATAAAAAACTTAACACAAAAATACAATGAAGCACGTGAAGAACTTGTTATACAAATGACAGATACATTCTCACGAATTACTGAAATTAGAATTAAAGCAGAAGCCCTTAGAGATGGATCCTTCAAAATGGCAAGTTCAGCAGAGCTAAGAGCATTAGAAGAAAGTTATTACAAATTAAGTGATCAACTTAATCAACTCACGTATGATATTAAAGATTTAAAACGTGAACTGACAGGTGGTTACTAATGGAGGGCTCGAGGATGGATTTACGATTTACATTTTTATTGCTAACCATGTTAGCACTACTAGCCTTATTTGTCAGACCAGGTCATGCCGCAAATGAATATTTAAACTCTGATCAACATTGCAGTGGCGCCGCATTAGAACCATATATCGAATATAGTCAAAACACTAATAGAGGTGCAGGATCAAACGTTAATAACGGATATGATGATGATAGAGCTACTATTGGTATTAGATTTAGAATCCCATTACAAAGTACTTGTACAAAACGTTATAGAGGTATTATATTAGAAAATGCCGCAATAAGACAGCAATTAGAATTGTTGAAAATGTGTGGTAGATACAAAGGACTTGAACTAGGACCTGACTTTAAAGAACTTAAACACAAATGTACTCAAGTATGGAAATCAGATGCATTAAAGAAAAAACAAGATGCTGAAGATGAAGAAATGAAAGATAAAAAAATTAAAGAACTAGAACGTAAGTTAAAAGCAAACGAAGATAAGAAAAACAACACACAAGATTAATAACTCATAAAAAAACCCAGTATACAATTAAGTGTACTGGGTTTCTTTTTGGCTGTATTATAGTTAGAAACTAACTGTAAGTCCTAGTGCAAATTCCTTGTCTTCAAGGTCAAAGCTCTTAGAACGGTCTTCAACAATAGATGCCTTTACTGACATAGCATCAGTCATTGCAAATGAGGCACCATATTCTAAATAAGAGTCATTACGATCAAAGTCTAATGCATCATTAGAGTCTGCTTTCCAATCAAAGCCTGCTTCTGCGAATGGAGAAATTCTACCAAACGTTTTTGTTACACCTATATAAGGTGAAGCAGTGATTGTTTCTTGTGTTAAACTATCACCCCATTTGTAAGCCAAACCTGCGCCGACATATGTATCTAACAACGGAGCAATATCAACGCCACCACCAATTGGGAAGTTTAATTGCTTACTTGCTTTTAATTGCCAGTCTGTTACACTACCGTTTTGGAAGTATGTTACACTAGCATCTACAGGGCCAACTGTTGTACCAAAGGCAAATTGATTAGCACCTGTCTCAGGAGTCTTTACTGAGATTGAATAGTCTTCTGAAACTACTGTAAGTTTCATAGTACTATTATCGTAGTTTTCAGCAAATGCCGATGTTGCCATCAGTGTTAGTGCCGTTACTACTGTCATCATTTTTTTCATATTGTTTCCTTTAATTATGAATAATTGTAACTCTTATATAGAGTCACAGTAACTTCGCAAGTAAAGACACCCTGCGGTGCCTCTAATTGCGAATTCTTTATAGGTTGTCTTAGATTAAATCTGAGATAACTCAACCAATGTTGCTGAAAGATTGATCTCGGGGTCACTTACTAAACTATGATTAACTAGTCCAGTTCTTATAGTTAAGATTGCCTTGTCTTGTCCTTCTTCGGTGTCACTCCAAAGTTCTAAGTTGTCATACATCCAACGGAATAAGTCTTCCATTTCGTCTGCTCTTACTTGGCTTGTTAATAGTTTCCTTGCTTCGCGGATCTTACCCGCTTTAAACATATCTACCATTGCAAGTTTATAATCAGCAGTAGTATTCTCACTTTGTTTTGGGCTTTGTAGCTCACCATCGACAGTATTCATCTGGCATAAGTTTAAACTCTTACGCAAGTCTGGATATGTCGCCTTAACGTAACTATCTAGTACATCTAACTCAAACTTTACATTCTCGTCGATCATAACCTTCGCCAAACGTGCAGTAAATTCAGTTGTATCAATCTTATCTATATGGAAGCCTTGACACCTTGAATGTAATGCAGGTATAACTCTATTAGGATAGTTACACGTTAAAATAAATCTAGCAGTACTGGCATATGTTTCCATAACACCACGTAATGCCGCTTGACCATTTGGACTAATATAGTCCGCCTCGTCTAGTAGTACAACCTTAAACTCTCCAAAAGGCATTGTTTGTACAAAGCCAGTTATTTTGTCACGGATTGTGTCTACTGAGTTTTCCCTACTAGCATTAATTTCTAAAACATCATACTCGTCAATGTTTAGTGCTTTAATAAGGATTTTTGCTAAAGTAGTTTTGCCGACACCGGGTGCACCACTAAAAAGTAAGTGCGGTATGGCGCCGGACAAAACCCAAGATTCAACTTGTTTCTTTTGTGCTTCGTCACGAAACACATAATTCCCTACAGTCGAGGGTCTATATTTTTCTGTCCATAGTTCTTTCATTTCACGCCTGTCTCATTTAAGTAGTTGAATTACAGTATATGCTATATTTGTGATAAAGTCAAGAACTATTCTTTATATAGTTACTTTTTCGATTTTAGTTACTGTAAACGCTTTGTCAGTACTATTTGGGAAGAAAGCCTGAAATTGAGTTTCATCTTCAAATATGATTGTTCTACGAACACCAGTATTACCCTGCATTTCAAAGTTAATTGAAGTACAACCTGGGTTAGTACTACCACAAGGGCCGTGTTCTGCAAAGAACTCGTCTGTGTTTGCGTATGTGTTTGAGTTGTCAGTTACTAAGTCTGCTATGTGTCTTATTGCCATGATATTATTCTCCTAAGATCCTTCCGGTATCTCTACCTCGAGGCGTATAGTTTATTGTACTAAATTGTACAGTGTTATTTATCAAAAGCCTTTAATGCATCTGACACTTTGCCAGGTCGTTTAGTAGGCATACCATCACTATGACTTGAATGATCACTTTGATCTTCGTCTGATACTAGCAGTAATGCATCTGGGTCTACTCTTCGAATTTTAAATTGTTCGCCGTTAGGTAATTCAACCATTACGCCACGTGTCCATCTACCATGTTCAACATATACCCATTGACCAGGCTTTAAGTTGTCTTTGTTCTTGGGACCTACTGCATAAATTTCAGCCCAACGTGGTCGAACGCCTTCTGATTTGCCGTCATCACTTCGTAGGATAATACCGCCTTGTGTTTTGCGTTCCTCGAAGTTCATATCTTTAACTAGTACGTTTTCATGTAATGCCCTTACGGACTCTATCTTATATACGCCTTGGTATGATGGTGCGTGATTTACTTGCATATTATATTCTTTTAATCCCTTTTTTGGATCTTGCTTTTTGTTTCGGAGTTTGCTCCATTGGAACACTCACTGATTTAGTCGAAGCAAGTGCATCTGCAATACCTTTAGTAGACGTCTTTTCAACATCTTCAGGTCTTACAAAGTTACCATCCTCGTCTTCTACCCAATCGTCTTCAGACGCTGGTTCATCTAATGGTCCTGTTGGATCATCTTCGATTATTTTGTTTGCTTCTGGTGTTGGTGCTGGTGGAATTTCTTCTTGCGGCTGTTGAGAAGCAGGAGCAATATTTTCGCCCTCAATGTTAGGATCTCTAGGCATACCAGCATCTTCTGGTATAACAGATCCTTTAACGTCATAATGTTCTTTCATAACGTCATCTCTAGTTTTAAGAATTTTTCCGCCTGGGCCCAATTGGTCGCCACGTGCATTTACACGCATATTGCCAACTGCGATAACCGTTTCATTTTTTAAACCTAATGTTTCGATATCAACCATTTTGCCATTTGCAGTTCTGTATGACTTTGCCATATTTTTATCTCCAATTATATACTACTATTATTTATCTAAGGAACTCACCTACGTCTAAATCATAGTACATACTATTAACTTTGTGGACGCCTAGTTTGTATAAAACAAAACTTGATACACTGGAACCACGTCCTAATCCCATTACTGTGTTGTTTTTTCTCATAGTTTCAACAAAATACTTTAAAAATCTTAATAAGTTTAGTAAATTACGTTCTTGAAACATTAGTAGTTCTGTACCGACTCTTTGTAGTTCAGCATCATTATCACACTGTGCTAATAACCATTCACATATATCGAACTCTGCATATTCTTTTGGCATATTCCAAATGCTTTGATTCTCTTTATCAAAATCTTCTATAGATATCTTAGGAGGATCAATGCTATGTAATCGCGGACCTTCACTATAAAGTTTATCCGCACTATTATTATAAGTATCCGGGTCAGTTACATTGAACTTGCCAATGTCTAATTTAGGATTCTTATATAATGCTTCAAATAACTCTAATTCGTTATGGTAAACAATACCGTATTCGTCTGTGTGCATACTTCTTTCCATGTAATACTAGTATTATACAGTATTTAGGTACTACTTGTCAAGTATATTTTGTTTATCTTTTGCTTCTTGTTTTTCGGCTTGTAACTGGGTCTGTCTGTTCCAACGCCTAGATTGTTCTTCGTTTGCTTCAGCCAACATAACGTTTAACTGCAATATTGCTTGTGTATTGCCAATACTCATAAAGAACTTCATACGACTGTGTAGTTGACTCACACGTTCAACTAAATCATCTTCTTTTAATTTAGATAGATCATCACCTCTTGGATCAAACATTTCGTAGTTTTCCTATTCTTTTTTCGTGTCTACCGCCTTCAAATTTTGTTGTAAAGAATGCTTTAATCATGTCTTTAACATCTGTAATTTTAACAAAATCTGAACCTAAACACAATACATTTATATCATTGTGCTCACGAGCCATTTGGACTTCTCTAGTGTTTCTACAGTTAGCCGCCCTAATGTGCGGATATCTGTTTGCGGCAATAGTTACACCAAATCCTGAACCACAAATTATGATTCCATGGGATTGGTATTCTAAGTTATTTGCAACTTCATGTACTATATCGGGATAATCTACAGGCTTGTCATCATATGCTCCAACATCTGCTAATACACCAATGTTGAATAATGTAACTTCTTCTTCTTTGTTTGGTGCTACATATTGATATATGAAGTTTTTAAGTTTTACACCTCTGTGGTCACTTCCCATTGATAAACTAACATCTTGCATAATAGTATTTACTCCTTTTAAAAGTAACGTTGTATTCCACCTTCTCTGACTGTATCTAGTGTTAAGCAGTGTAAACCGCCGTCCCAGAAGTTTCTGTGTCTAAAACGACAGTAGATTGGTTCTATATTGTGTTGTTTTAACTTGTCGTGTACTTGTTTTTGATAATTCATTGATAATATAGTGTTTTGATTAACACTTAACATATTAACTTCAAATTGTGTTTCTTCTGAATATCCAGTCCAAGTACTTAACCATTGTTCAATAAAACTTGTATATCCTGGATTATCTTTAGCATCGGGCGTCCACCATTTTCCATTAGTTATGTGCTTTTGTTGTTGCCAACTGCCATACTCTGAATCCATAGTTTTCTCTTTACCTGTGCCAATTTGTAAAACTTCCCAACCCGGTAATGTTTCTTTAAAATCATCTTTGTTTAAATACGAAGCGGCAATAACAAGACCAGGCTTTGGTAAATTAAACGTTGCATCACTATGTCCGCCATTTGCAGTATTAGTACGTTTAAACTCTGGATACAATTCCACCATAGCGTCATCTAAATTTTCAACATCTTTTGTATCGATAATTAAAGTGTCGCCTACTCGTGTTACTGTTGGTGCCCAGAACCCCCAAGTATAACTCATTGCTTTAATGTATTCAGGATCATTAGTAAATGTACCTTCTGGGATACTTGGATCAAACCATTCTGCTTTATATGTTGTATCGTATTCAACATAAGACTTTCTAGGTATTAATGGTCCTCTAAATTTTCTTTTCTTTGGATCAACTGTTAATCTCAAATCTAAGCAATCTGGATTAATAAAGTTTTGCCCACTTGTTGTCATAAACTTATGAAACTCTGGATACTGTTGTGTTAACAATATCTTTTTACCCATTGTTATAAGATAATCTCTAGGCATTAATGCAGGTTTAGGAATTCCGTTAAATGCAGACTTCGTATCTTCGTAGTATTCCATAATATTGTCATACCCAACACCATGTGTGCTAGTGTCTGCCAATGTTGCGGCTTGTGTTAAATTAGGGTGTAAACGAACAACGTCAACTCCAAGGTCTTCTAACGTCTTTTGGATATTGTCTAAATCTTCATGTGTTTCGTATAATAGTTTTTGCAGTAAATCTCTTAACTTGTGATCTTTAATGTCTTCAAAAAACTCTGGCTTATACACGTTACCAAGTACTACTTGTTTTAATGGATCCCATCCATTGTATGCATTTGCTTCGTTAATTCTATATGTCATTTTATAAAGGTCCTAATACCTCAAATCCTTCTATTTGTTTCTTATACGAATGTGCTTCACCTAGGTACATATACTTAAAACCTAAATCTCTGTATATTGCACATTCACTTCTTAAACTCTTTAAGCCTAAAAATAGTTTAGGATTTTTATAATCCCAAGCAAACTGTAGTGCTTCTACATTTTCTTTATCTTGTCTGATAATAATACTAAATGCTACTAACTTGTCGTTATCATAATAGCCTATAACATCATTGTTAGTATAATCACTTTCGAAGATAGGCATAACACTTTTAAACTTCTTGTACCTACAGTACTTTTTGTATATTTCGTTTAATTCTGGTATATTAACTGATTTGAGAATTTTGTAGTTGTCCATTGGACTATAATTACACTTAGATAAATCAACACGGGCATATATTGACATAATTACTACTCCTGGATATTAAGTAGTATTTATGGTTTTTCCGTTCTCCAAGAGACCACATCATCATAGTTCTCTTTTGACCAGTTATCGTAATATCCTTGTTTATCAAGGTGTTTACTTGCATTGTTTAATTTGCTTAATCTTTGTACTAGTATTAATATCGCTTTACCGAAGTTCATGTGTACTCCGTTAACAATTTCTTCATCTAACGGGTGATCTTCTAGTGCTACAACATCTTTCTTCATAGCAATTAAATTAAACTGCTTTACTAATAAAGATAATTCGCTTGGTGTGAATGTGTTTGTGTCTGCATACAATACAACAACTTCGTACTTGTCGTCCCATTCTATTAAGTCAATTAATGTAGAAGCAGTCGTAACCGCATCTACTTTAGTATACTGGATTTTATCTACTGCCATAGCCTGTTTAGCAAATGGACAAGGCACTGTGCCTATTGTTTCGTTATGTACAGAAACAAAATTTAAAATCCATGTTTTAATTTCTTCAATCACAAATCGCCGTCTTGCCTATTCTCTGAATAGTGAACATCGAATTCACCGCCTGGATAACGTGCTTTAAGTTTGTTTACATTTTCTGCAACTACTTCATTAGGGTCAATACCCAATGCCCTGCAACTATTAATCCAATACCAAATAATATCACCAAGTTCTCGTTTAGCATGAAAGATAGTTTCATTATCCAATGGCTTACCTTGAAATATACATTTTTTAACAATTTCTGCAAACTCTCCTCCTTCGCTCGCCATTCCAATCGAGCCTGTTAATAGTAGTGCCATGTTAACACCACTGTCTTTTTCTAGTTTCTCTAACTGTGAAGTTAGTCCACCAGTTTCGTTACTTTGTAAAGAAGTTACCTTCTCTACGAATTCTTGATACTTATTTAGGTCTACCTGCATTAACTACTCCGTTTTTTAGTGTGGTATTGAACAATGAAGAAACACTTTCTTCATTTGTTATTCTTCTGATTGCTTCGCCGAACAAAGCACCCGTTGATAATTGAATTGTTTTCTTACACTCGTCGGGGCAACGCCACTCGATTGAATCTGTAATTACTAAACTGTCTAAACAACTGTTTTCTACTTTTTTACAAGCGTCATGTGTTAGCACACCGTGTGTTATATATGCTCTAACAGATAATGCTCCTTGATCCATAATTACTTGTGCGGCATTACATAATGTTCCTCCGCTATCAATAATGTCATCTACTAGTATTGCGTGTTTGCCTTTTACATCTCCTATTAGTCCCATTACTTCACTTTCGCCTGCTTTGGGTCTACGTTTGTCAACAATAGCAATATCACCATTAAACATTTCTGCAAATTTTCTAGCTCGTACTGTACCGCCTGCGTCAGGTGAAACAAATACAGTTTCGACAAATGTATTATCGTACATACCAAGTCTACGTTTGATATCTTTTGCAAATACAATACGACTTGTTAAGTCATCTACAGGAATATCAAAAAATCCTTGTATCTGTCCTGCGTGTAAGTCCATTGTAAGAACTCGGTCTGCACCTGATTCTGTAATTAAGTTTGCTACTAGTTTTGCCGTGATAGGAGTACGTGAAGCACTCTTACGGTCTTGTCTGGCATAGCCAAAGTAAGGGATAACTGCGGTAATACGTTTTGCACTACTGCGTTTCGCGGCATCAATCATAACCATTAATTCCATAAGGTTATCATTAACTGGTGAACTTGTAGATTGGATAATAAAGACGTCTTCTCCTCTGAGATTTTCTAAAAACTCGACACTACATTCGCCGTCAGCGAATTTAGATATGTTAGAGGGAACAATGTTAGTGAAGCAATGTTCAGCAACTGCGTTAGCGAGTTCCTGATTGCTATTTCCTGCGATGATTTTCATTGAAACTCCGTTGGTATATTATAGTCTAATTATAATACAAACGTAGAGTGAAGTCAAGTAAATTCTAAAAAAGAATTACCAAGATAATGCTGTTCTTGTCCAAATTGCAGTACTGCCGTCGTAGTCTGCTATACATACATATAGGTAACTGGCATCGTATGCCACCATGCCTGCAGTATGTCCTGCTACGCCAACGTTTGTTGCTGGTGTTAATGCAACTACACCTTTTGCAACCTGTGGGCCACTCAATAATTGAACTGTAATAGTTGAACCATTGTCATCTGAAGAAAAACGTAACAAGTGATTACCTGTTGCACTGAATGTGACTACGTTTGAGGCGTATCCTTGTAAAGCGTCTGTTCCATGTGATACAGTCGCCGGTAAAGTTAAAGTATGTGCAACACTTGAGACGTTAATCATAACATCTACTTCAGCATATTTGCCTGTTGCGGGCCAGTTGCTAAAACCTTGTGTTACACTACCACTAGTTGTAAGTGTTTGGTAACCACCGCTTTGATAGTTAACAGTAAAAGTTCCTGTTACAGTACCAATTGCGTTTTTAGTTTTAACTGCTCTGTTTAACTCAACATTATATATAGTGTTTCCACCCATATCATTATCAAGTGATGTACCTGTTAATGCGGATTTTAAAACTACTTTTGTTTGTAAGTCTTCAATCTCAGTTTTAGCATAACCTAGGTTAGTCTTTACGTTAGTAAAGTTGTCTCTAAATCCTTGTGAACTGTTATCCTGTCCTGCGACTGGAAACGTACCGTCTATATTTGTTGTATTAATCGAACTAGCCATATTTTTTTAACTCCAGTATTACTTTATGTTGTAATATATTTATTTATCATTTATTTAAGGTAAGTCTATTATCTGAACTCTTGGGAATTTAATATAATGATTACCTTCGGTAATATCTGTGCGTCTTACGTCGATATTAGGGAAAAATCTTGTATTTTTACTATCTACACTAGTTGTAGTCGAATCAAACGTTGTTTCTCCACCTACTAACCATGCTGTTGGACTACTAGTTTTATCGTAGTTTTTACTAAAGTATTGGTCAACTACATATCTATCTACTGTAAAATCAATCTTGTTCAAGTCAACACCGTCGTTAATACTTAGGTAATAAAGAATACGTTCACCTGCACCTGGTTTCAAATATGCAATAACACACGCACTAATGAATCCTAAAACAGTTCCATCATCTTGTACACTAGTCATCCAACGTGGAAGTGTTCTACTATCCTGGATACCTAGTTTATCTTCAACACGTTTTTTCATACGACTTAAACTTGCTGGATATAAAATTTTGTTATTGTTTGCACTTGCTCTTAATGTAGAGTTTTCAATGTGTGCGGACTCATCAGCAGTAATAGGATTATTAATACTTGAGTATTTAATTTCCAAGTTACTAGTTGTTAATGTTGTTCCTGCTGGAGCGTCGAATTTGTCTAATACTTCGACATATACAACATCATATATATGATTGTTATCGTTGTCAGTTGCTTTTGCAGTTTTAAAGTCACCAAAACGTAAGTTTATGTTATGATGGTTTCTATAAACACTTTCAAAGTACTTGCTCAATGTGTTTGCCGGTAGTCCTGGTAAGAACAACATTCTTGGGTATGCTTGTCTACCAAAGTAAATGTCTCTTGCTCTGTATAAATCTTCGTCTGGGATATCCTGTCTATTATAGATAACATTTTCCCATATGTTTCTATCAGTTTGTGTAGGCAATAAGTCGATATATAAGTCTTCATAAGGAGCACTATACTCGTTCTTAACTACAACACTAAATGTTCTAGTATTGTACAATGTACCTGTATTATCTCTTGCCTTAATTGTAAAATTATATGTTCCATCAACTGTAGTTGTTGCTGAACTAGTTACCACATCTAATTTTGTTGTTCCTGAGTCCATTTGGAATGTTTTAAAACTTGCTCTGCCTTCTAATTCTCCAGTGGAGTTTAGTCGTAGTCCTTGTGGCAGTTTACTACCTGCTTGTAGTTCGTATATAAGTTTTGTATTGTTCTTACTACTTGCATTTACATACAATGTACTAACTGCACCGGCTTGTAATATGCCTAAATTTGATACAGTATTCCAAGTAATATCTAAATCTTTATTAGTTATTAATTGCATTGTAAACGTGTGTGTATCACTAAAGTTAGCCGCATCGTTTGTTCTTGCCGCTTTAACTGTGAATGAATAATCTTGTATAACTTTGTTTAAGTATGGAAGTTTGCCATGTATCCAACCCGTTCCAGGATCAATAGTTAATCCCGATGGTGTTGCTCCACTTTCAATACTGTATGTAATATCGGCTCCACTATAGTCAATAGCATCTACTTTAAAACTAAACATATTGTCGTGCAAGAATGTTCCAATTTTAGTTGCACTGTGTCTAATAATTGGACCATATGCACTACTTGTATCTGATTGTATTAAGTTGTCATCTTTATCAGCAGTAATTGTGTTACTATCTGCTTTTAAATCAAATGCACCATATACATATATACTAAATTCCTTAACGATAAATGCTTTACCGTCACTTGCTCTAACAACAAAGTGATGTCTTTTACTGTAACTACCAACACCTGTACCAAAGTCAAATATAACTGTATCAAATGCTGAAGTATCAAAACTTCCTGCTTCACTTGATCCGTCTACTAACTGTGGTTGAATAAATCCGTTAACATAACCATCGGTTGTCAACTTTGTTCCAACAGGCAATGTACCACTTAACAATTCGTATGTTAGTGTATCTTCACTATCGCTGTCATTTACTATAATCTTTTTATTAATGTATTGGAAATCTATAAAGTCACCTAAATCAGATGCACTTTCCCATACCGGAACGTCTTGTCCTGTAATTACTAATTGGAATGTTTTGTCGTTAACAATACCAGTTGAATCTTTTGCTCTAATAGTGAACTTGCTGGCAACATCTCTGCTTACTTCCACAGGTACGCCTTGGATAACCTTTCTAGGGTTACCAAATAATGTACCATTACTTGCTAGTTCGATACCGTCAGGTAATTTACCAGAGACTACTGAATACGCAATAACACCCGAAGACGGGTCTCTTGCGTCTAAAGAGAATCTGTAGAATTGACCTTCTTGTATTACGCCTAGGTTACTTGTGGTTGTGTACCAAACTGGTGCCGCCATTAAATTATCCTTTAATTACACTAGTATTTATATACTATAGTGCCGCTATTCTCGTCTGAAAATCAGCAAAGTCTGTACTTGCCGCGACAGTCGATTTTAACGTTGCTAAAGTAATTGTTTCGTTTGCCACCCAAGCATAATCACTTCCGTTCCAAGAAAGAACATAACCACTTGTTGGATTTGATTGATTTAGGTGTGCGTCTACATCCGAATTTGCGTATGCTGATGGAATAGTTGGCTGGCTTGATAAACTGTTGTAATCACCGTCAAAAGCATCTGTAATTCCATAACCTGCTATTGTAGTTGGCTTGCCTGTTAAACTTGCAAATGATTGTGCTGGAACACTTGTTAAGTAAGTTCCTAAATCACTAATTTGTGATTCTGTTACA
>TARA_R110002074_G_scaffold106578_1_pt1 | contig 61909 bp, 59 predicted proteins | sample TARA_R110002074 | Tara Oceans TARA_R110002074 (sample SAMEA4397215) | marine metagenome | biome: Polar Biome; feature: [MIX] marine epipelagic wind mixed layer (ENVO:01000061); material: water (ENVO:00002006), including particulate matter (ENVO:01000060) such as... | depth 10-100 m
GTTTATCAAACTCCTCATTTTTGAATATAAAACTCATAATTATCCTTTTATTAAACTTTTCTAATTACGAAATGGTGTCCTAACTCATCGATTATATGGGTATTCGTTTATCCAATTAAAATCTCTTGAGGTAAGTCGAAAGTCCATTTTGTCCAGTTTCTTTGTTTCACAAAAAATTGTGTCCTTTCGGAAAATGCCACTAAAAATAAGGGTTGAATCCGTTTTCTCAAGGTCAAGTGTGTAAACCAACGTCGTATCGTTAAATTCAGTTAACCTTATCTTATTATTTACGGTATCTATTTTAGAGTATAAACCATACCTTGACTTGTTCATTCTTGAAATTTGAATATCATCAGGACGTTCAATGAAAATATTTCTCCACCTTGAATTATCTGTTAAAAGTGCTGGAACAGTATCTCTATTTACAACAAAGGTTGTGACTTCATAAAGGCCATACAATTCAGGCTTATTTTGTCTCGTTGTGTAAAGGTTGGTTGTATAATCTATTGAACTGTATAAAATTAAAGCAACAAAAGCCCATTTTAATATATTGGCCCCTACTCTCCATTTCTTTGATTCAAATGGGTCAATAGATTCTGATCTGTTAGTAGGTCTATTATGAATTATAAGATTTAGTAATCTTTTTAAATCGGGCGAAATGATTATAATAGAGATTAGTAGAAGTTGGGAGGAAAACAATTTTACAGGAATATCATAAAAGAAATTTATTGCAACTATGTTTGCCGTAACAGGAATTAATATTAGTCCCCCTAATAACCTTGTTTTTTTATGAAAAAGTAAGATGCCCCCAATAAATTCTGATAGTCCCATAAACAGATTGTAACCTTTGGAGTATCCAAGAAATGTCCAAGCCAGTCCCATTGGTGAAGAATCTCCATATGGCTGTAGTAATCTCCAAAAGGCAATTTCCCCGAATTGTAACGGCATTATTTTGAAAAGACCATAATAGATCATAAAATAGCCCAAATAGTATCTTGAAAGAGCTAAAAACCAATAATTTAGTTTTTCATAATTTCCATTTTTTTTACCGAGAATCGACCAAGTAATAGTTCCCAAAATGGCAATTGCTAAAAGTAGAAATAATAATAGGTAGTCATATGTTTTGTCCCCACTACCGTTTTGAAACATAGTAATAGGCTGCTCAAGATTTAGAATTTTTTCACCAAACCAAGGAACGATTTTCTGGTAAATTCCGAATATGGCTTTTTCAACGAATTCCAGTTTCGGGATAACATTGAAGGGAAATGGTATAGTTAACAGTCCAACGAAAAGTACTAAAAATCTGAATAAATATTTATTGGTTGTTACCATCGTACCTAATTTTGTCCAACAATTAGAAGCATTTTATTTTCAGGAGTTTTAACCCTTTTCTAAAACTAATAATTAAAACTAAAGAAGGATTCAAAACCTTTTTTCAACCAATCAAATTACTACTTGGCGTCATAACTTATCCTTTATTTAAACTTTGATAACCTCATTAATTCTTTTAATATCGTATTCATTGAAAGTTACTTCGTCTCTTTTTAGTAAAAAAAGATAATCCATAAGTTCATTTACGTATAAAATTTTTGGCTTTGCGACAAGAGTACCTGACATCCCGTTTGAGGATGTCTTCTCTCTAAATGTAATACCAATTGTAAAGCCGTTATTTCTTTCATGAATGTTCAAACCATTTCTATGTGAAATATAGACAGTCATTTTGTTTGGATTATTATATTTTGATTCAAATTCGAAAATATTCTCTAACCAAGATTTTGTTAATGGAAGGGCATAGAACCTTTTTTCAAGTAACTCTACTTTTTCAGATTCTATAATTCCCCCTAATAATTTATGATTTACCAACTTTATTTTCTTGTCAAAATCGTCATAAACTAGGTGTCCCAACCTCAATTTGTTTGAAATCTTATTATAGGAAATTCTAGGGTTTGTATAATTTTCAATGTTGAATTCGTTCATCGTTTATTTGAACTTTTTAGAAATGGATTAACGCTTATAATGGGTGATTCTTTCGGTAACTGGTTTTTTATTAATTTGAATCGAATCCGTAAATTGTTGTTTGCATACCCGCAATTTTCCATTCTCCATTTACTTTTTCCATGAGCCTAGTTTCCCTTTTCCTTCCACGTATTGAATCTATTTGTTCATAGGTAACCCAAGCGCCTTTCTCATAAAGGCGAACATCAATTTTGTCCAACAATTTTGGTACAGGTTCGGGTTTAGGATGTTCTTCAATAAAATTCTTGACGAATTGGCTTATTTCGCTCCATCCAACAGATTCGGAAAAACTACTTTCAGGGAAATCGAGATAAGATTTAGTTATGTTTGGGTCATGTACCCATTTCTCTTCCCATGCACTATAATCCCTTTGAAAAGCAGCTTTGGTTTCATTGTTTAACGTTTCCAATATTGCTTTTTTTTCTTGTTCAAAATTTTTGGATTTACTTACCTCAATATCATGATTGTCCCTTTTTTCATCTTTACAACTTATTGAGATGAACAATAGTATAGAAATTAAGATTAATGGCTTTTTGTTATTCATTTCCTTTAGATTTTTTTCGTTGTTCCCAATTAAAGGATATCACTATTGATGATATCCTGCCAATATGCCTAAGTTAAGAACTAGTAGAAAAAGAAAGCCTTTACAGGCCTTAAATAATCCTTTATTTGAAATTTAAAGTTATAGATCAATATAGAAATTAAAATACGGGTTTCAAAAAACGCTACTTCACGCGAGGTAATAAATCTTATTGAGACTTTATGGCAGAATGGGCTAGTAAGAAACGTTTAAGCTTTTGGGAGGCCTATATAGACTTGTCTTAAATTAACCGCCTGCTCATTGTTTACTGGCACTGTGTGCCAATCTATTATTTTATCCCTCCAAAAGCTCCAAAACACATATTTTTATGTAATATTTCAGTCTTTTTAAATCCTATTTTTTTCATCAATTCCAACTGGTAGGTCATTGACCTGGGAGAATCTTCTTTTTCCACATATTCCAGAACTTTTTTTCTATATTCCTTTCCGTCTATATTTTCCAAATATTCTCCGTACCGCTCCCAAATATATTCGCTTACACTATCTGTTTCCTGCGTAATCAGATCAGAAATCATCAGACACCCTCCAGGTTTAAGCAAATCGTATAACTTCTGGAATGTTGTTTCCCAATCTTCATCATCCCTTAAGTGATGCAATACTGCTCCTGCTAAAATAATATCGAAATTATTTGCTTTTAATTCAATGTCTCTTATATCGCCTTGTAGCGTAGTTACCGTATTATTCGTTTTTGAAGAAACTCTTTCTAGTGCTTTATGCAACATCGGTTTACTCAAGTCGACCAACGTACAATTTAAATCGGCAATTTTTGATAACATTTTCAAACTATAATTTCCTGCACCGCATCCTACATCTAATATGTTTTGGGCATTTGGTCTGATTCGTTTAGATGCCTCAGTAATAAGTTCAAGGGATATTTGCGCATCGATTGTTGCAATTTGACCTGTGTCCAAATTTGAAAACCGTTCTACATCATTGTCAAAACGTTCTTTTATTTCCTGTACTGTTGATTTATTCATAACTATACTCTTAAACAAGTTAATTCAAAAATAGTACCTTGTATACAAATGAGATGCAGAAATCGTAACAGCTAAAATCCATGTAGCGTTATTCTACATCCTTCCCATTAATACATCTGTACATTCTGTCTTCGGTTTTTGGTAAAATACAATATTCAACATTTGAGGCAAGATGAAAGGATTAAGCCTGTAATTAGCAAAAAAATAGTGTAAAGAATCTTAGGTCTGCCTCGTTGATCGTATAGGAACAAGAAAATAGTATCACATCATCGCGTGATATAGAAAAAATAAGATAGCCGTAAAATCATCTGTTTTATAAAACTCTATTATCGAAAATGCCAAGCAAAGCTAAATGTTGAAGTAGTATTATGGTCTTACCGTCTTTTATCTCTCCCGTACCTATCATTGCAATGGCCTTATAAATATTCAGTTCAAGTACCTCTATTTCTTCCTGTTCGTTTTCTGCGCCTCCTCCCTTCCCAGTTTTCATTGAACTTTCATATTCTGCAATAAAAAAATGCACGATCTCGGTTACTGACCCCGGAGACATGTATGCCTCAAAAATCTTTTCAACAGAAGCTATGGTATATCCCGTTTCTTCCTCCGTCTCTTTCTTAATACAATCTTCCGCATTGTCCTTGTCAAGAAGACCTGCACACGATTCTATCAACATTCCTGTTTTGTTCCCATTTACATAGGTCGGAACACGAAATTGTCTAGTAAGGACAACCGTTTTTTTTAGCTTGTTATATAAAAGAATTGTAGCGCCATTTCCCCTATCGTAAACTTCTCTTTCTTGGATTTCCCAAGTACCATCTTTCTTCTGATATTCGAATATACATTTGCGGAGAAGGTACCAATTATCCGAAAGGATTTCGGTCTTTAAATTTCTAATCCTACTGTTGTTCATTTGGAATTTCGTTCAAATCGTAATATATCTTTAGCCCTAGTTCCTTAGCGATTTTTATATCTTGGTCGGCACCTTTCGATTCTCCTTTAATTCTCAATACCGCATCACACTTAGTTAACAACCTATGCGCGGTAGGGTACTGGATCTCGTTGAAAATATCGTCACCCACTTTTTTCGAACCAGCGAGCTCGATTAAGGGATTAGCGACCCATTCACCGATCATCGGAACATGGCCCTTCCGAAATATTGGCAGGGCCATAGCTTCCAGATTATCCATATTTTTCTTTATTAATCTGGGGTCGTTGTTAGTACCACTGCGATATGGCCCGGCTATTAAAATCATCATATTCTTAAGTTTTGGTAAAGAAAGTGATTATGAGGGAAGCAAAAATTAAGATAGTTTAAGACGTCTGTTTTTTTTCTTGACAGTACTGAGAAATTCTGGGGTTACCCCTAAATAGGATGCAATTCGCTTTTGTGAGACTTTTTCCACAATTTGAGGGTATTTGTCAACAAACCTATTGTAGCGTTCTTCTGTAGTAAAAGTGATGTTATCCAGGGCCCTAAGCTGTTCCCTAACATAAGCATTGGCAAATAGGATTCTAAAGTATTTTTCGAATGAAGGGACTTTTGTATAGAGCAATTTCAATTTAACATTGCTGATGGCTAAAAGGGAACTATCCTCTAGTGCCTCAATATCGAGCATGGCAGGTCTTTCGGTCGTAAAGCTATTCATATCGGTAATCCACCAATCCCTAATAGCGAACATGACGGTAGACTCTTTACCTTCTATGGTTCGGTAAAAGGCACTTAAAGTGCCGGAATCAACGAAGTATATATTGTTACAAATATCACCCCGCTGAAGAACAGGTTCATTTTTAGTTACTTTGCAATAGGTGATTTGTGAACAGAAATACTGTTCTTCTGAAATAGTTAGCGTTATATGCTTTTTTATATTGGATAATATTAAATCAAAATCCATATTACTGCTTTTTGAACATGACTAAATTAATCTATCCGCCACAATTTTTTTTAATCAAAAACACTGTCGTTTCAATCGACTCTTCGAAAATCAATTAGAACTTCTTTTCAAAGGTAAATTATCGTTTCTTCTAATGGTTTCCCTAACTTATATTTTATAAGGCTTTTATCAGAGTGAAACACTATTACGGACAATCTGAAATCTGTTGATTCAGTAAAGAGTTCATCGTTTATTTAAACTTTCGATTTTCTATATGTTCGCCGACAATGTGTCCTTACTCATTCCTATTTAGACTTTTGATTTGACAAAATTCTAAGCTTTTCAAAATATTTATCCCAAAGTGTAGCTTCATATTCTAAATGATTTGATGGATTCGTGGCATCGTCATAGAAAAATACCTTTGTTATTACATTATTATCATCCATATGAACAGAGGTAGGTCCATCTGCTAGTTCCATTAATAATTTATCCGAAAGCGTACCATAATTAGTATAAATAAAATCTTCTTCAGGAATATGCTTGAACAAATCATTTTCTCCTAAAGGCTTATATTCCCTGTTAAAAGCTGTCCAATGACCTTTATCGTTTCTTTTAATGCCGTAAGGCAAATTGATTTTGAAAAAATTACTGAGTGCCATATTTATTAAATTTTAAGATCTTCCCAACCGTTTTTATCATCTCTATCGTCAAGCACACCCCTACTTAATGCTTCATAAAATATTGTGAATGTAGGATTTGCACAAGAGCAAGTGTAGGTATGTCCTCAATAACAAATTTTGTCTCCGAACTCGTCTTTGCCTTTATTTGTTAATTCTTACCATTTATGATATCTACTTTCCATATTTACTTGAATTTTCACTTTGTACTTTTTTGCCGATATGAACTGTCTCCTCATTATGGACCAATCTTCAAAGTAATCTTTTGTCCCAGTTGAAATCCTCTATACCTTCTATGGTTATTTCTGAAAAATCAGGGTGTTGTGTATTAATGACAAAATTAAATTCCTGTTTAATGATTGCGGAAGGTACTTTTAACACTGTACTGCTCCTTTTCGAATACCAATCACTCCCATATTTTTGTGTGGCATATCTATTCTCTAACAAATGCCAGTCAATCGCTAGCTTCTTTGTATCCACAGTATGTATAAAGTTGTTTTTGTCAGGGATGTTTATAATTACCATTTTGTATTTAATTCCCTCCATAATCGCATTTCTATGTGCGACTAGTTCAAGTGTGGCCAATGACCGACTTGATGAAGCATAGATAACATATTGCTTTTCCATATTCCACCGATTGGTCCTACCTGAGGCCTCAAGTTTTTCGGCGTATTTCTCCCTTGTTATCCTAAATAACTTCATTTATATGTTATCTCCGTATTCAATGGCAACAAGGCGGTCGTCTATCATCCTTATTCCACTAATAGTATTCAAGAATTCAATAGGTTTCCTATTGTCCAGGAATACATTTTTGCTATCTAGCCAATGACTGAACCCCTCTTCCGAACCGAATACTTCGGAACCATGCCTGAGAAGTGAAATAAGCATAAGAATATGTTCTTTGGTGTCTACTTTGGTTTTGGAAATATCCTTTGTATAGCTGACGAATGTTTTTGGAGCTAGGTTCAACAAGGATGAAAGAATCTTATCACTCGTATTGGCCTTAGCCCTTAAAACTCTGACGTGGCCTGAATTAAACTTGTTCTTTTCCAAATAATTCACGACCCAAGAAGGATCAAGTTCTATAGGAATACTTTTAAATATATTTTTTTCAGCAAGGACCATTGTGGTAATTTTACATTATTATATACGTAAATTTACTAATTCTGAACGAAATCACCAAAATTTAAAAATTACCTTTATTTAACTTTGGTATTAATCCTCGGTCCTTAAATGTTTTATATAGTTATTCAAAAGCCCCTTTATTTGTTCAGCGGCAACCGGATTTGCAGAATGAACCATAAAATCTAGATTTCTTAAGTCTAGTCCAGATTTATAGACAAGCCATTTCGCCGCGGCTAATCCATCTGGGGCAACTTTGCCATCTTCTCCCAGACCAAGATCATTGTCGAAACTTATATAATTTGGAAGTCCATTTTTTTCTATGTATCCAACAAATTCATCATAAGTGCGAACAATATCGAACTCAGATTCCATTGTTTTATCATATACCATTTCAATGGTTCTTACATCATCTAAGAATAACTTCTTCAATTTTTATATCCTTTAATTGAACTTTAGTAATTCATTTTTTTTCTCCGGATTATCATAATTCCCTAAATATTTTTCATGTTTTAAGTTGGGATAATATCTTCTTTCAACTTTCCAAAACTTTCAAGTTCCATAAATTTTGATTTAAAAATTTTAGTGGGAATCTTCTTTTTTAATAGGTTGTGAAAATTTTGGTCATGAGTAGAAAGGATTATTTGTTTATCATGGTTCACGATAATACTACGGAAAAGATCTATAGTAGATAATACATTAATACTATCCATTGATTGGATTGGATCATCAATAAAAATACAGTCGTAATCATTAGAGTTCATTGCGGAAGCCAAAAAAATACTAAGACTTAAAATATTTATTTGAGCTGTACTAAAGTATAAGTTAGGTATTAACATATTTTGATTATCCTTATCCTCAACAAAAACATCTAAACTGGGATTACCAACATCAAAATTTGCTGTAAACTTTACAGATTTAAAATCTGGATGGGGATCAATTTTTTCATAGATTTCGTTGATTAAATCTACATAAAAGAAATCCTTTATCTTGGTTTCCAAGTATTCTCTAGTCTTCTTTAATTCTTCATTTATCAAAGGGGATACAGATTTTTTCAAAAATTTCAATTCCTCCTTTTCCGCTTCTAAAATAACTTTTGAATTTTCGGTCAACAGAAAAGGAAAAATATTCTCGCTATATTTTTCAAGCTTGTGAAAATCATCTATCATTTTCTTTATTTTATCGAAACTTTCCTTTGCTGTTTTTTCTTTATCTACAAGTAGTTTTTTAAGATTTTCACGCTTTTGCAAGTCATATTCAATAGATAAATTTTCTTTTAAGAAATAATCGAAGGCGGCTATAGTCTTAGCCAAATCTTGCTTTTCCTCCTTTAAAATCCCCACCTTTTCTTCTAAGGTGATCTTATTAAAAGATTTTAGTGTTTCAGCTAATTCATCGTTTTCTTGTTGCAAAACTTGTAGCGATTGCAATTTTTTATCTAAAATTATTCCTGTCTTAAGAAGTTCCTCTTCTATCAAAGATTTTTCTATTTCATTATTGGGAGCATTTTCTTCAAACCACTTTTTAATTGTGATAAAATCAAAGTCTTTTTCTAATTTTATTATTTCAGATATCATCAATTGAATCCTTCCCTCTATTGACTTTATATTTTTCTCAAAATTAGCTAGTTGTTTACCTGCCCCCTTCAACCTAGTATTTGCTTTCTCTAAATTTTCGATGCTTTCTCTTAAGGATTCCTTAAGGTCTTTTCTATAGAAATTAATTGAACGTCCGTTAGATTTGGATAGTAAATCAGATTGGGTTTTTAAGATATTTGTGAGCTCCTTTTTAAAATTTTGTAAAATCTTTTGATTCTCTACTATCCCCGCCTTTTCAACTTCTTGAGTATTTTTTAAAATTCGAAGCTTTTCCTCATAAAATGCCAACAATTTTTCAAGTAATGTTTCAACTGCTAAGTTTATTGTTTTGACATCTTCGGACAATTTGTTTTTTTGCTGAAGAAGAATTCTGAGTGCTGACGACAAGGCTTCATTATTGGTTATACGATCTGCAAGCGTTTTATATGAATCATATTGATATTCGCATAACGGGCAAGAATCCGTTTCACCATTATTCACAATTTCCAGTCCTTCTGAGATAAATTCTTGAATGTTCTGGTTCAATTTTTCCTGTTGGTCTATATTCTCATCTAGTAATTTTAATTCTTTTTTCAGCTCGTACGAAACATCACTGTTCTCTAGTAACTTTTTTACTATCTCAATAAAAATTTTATCTTTTGAAACCGATGTCAAGGAATATCGACCTTGTAGGGCTTCTTGTTTAATCTGCTCTAATTCTAAAATCTGCTCTTCTATTTTTGCGAGCCTTTCCTGACCTTGTAAAATATGCTCATTGACCTTTGAAATACTGGTTTCTTTTGTAGCTATAACTTCTTCAGCCTTCTTAAGGTCAGCTTCTAAACCGGGCAACGAATCACTTTCTTTTTCAAGCTCAGTTTTCCTTTTTATTAAACTATCTAGAAGATTTTTCGCATCGAGCTGTTCTCTATTAGAATTCTCGATATTTTTTCTAAGGGTAGATGCTTGATCCTTTAAAGTCCCCTTAACTTGTTCCTTATCATTTATATCATTTTGGATTTTTTGATACTTATCGAATATGTTAATTAAATTGACTAACTTCTTTTTTTCAGTAAGTAATTTATCTTTCTCGGATAATAACTTTTCCCTTTCGTTTTTTAAAGCATTTAGTTTTTCAAATTTTTTTAGATTCTTCTCAATTTCTATCTGGTCTTTTGATTTCTTTTCTGAGTTTTCTATAGCCTCGAAATACTGCTTTTCAGAACATAAACCTTCGCTGCCTACACGAGCTTTATCTATTGAATCTAATAATTCGGCTAACTGATCTAAATCGTTGTTATCAATCAACGTATTAGTAATAATATCCCTAAGGTCCTTTATTTCTTTCTGTGATGTAGAAAGTGTGATTAATGATATGTTTTGGCTGTCGTAGTCTGAATTGATTCTAGTAATAAGCTCATTAATGGCCTTTAAAATATCTTCTTCATCAGTTGTAGTGATTTTTGACTCAAGTGTCTTTATATTTCCCTTAAGTTCTTTAAGACGTTTATCGTTAATTTCTTTCAATACCCTCAAATTCTGGTAGTAGGTATCGGTCATTTGAAGCTCAGGATTTTTCATAAACTTCTTATAGCGTACTTCACCATCATCTTCTTTAAGAAATGCAGAAATCCATTCTTGCGATAGTATTACCCTTTGAAAATTTAGATTCGTCCCTAGCCCACTTCTAGTATCAGCCTTACTTGTGCGACGGGAAGCTAAATCTCTTTTAACAGGTTCTGAATTCTTATTTGTGAGGTATTTCACATATGTGTTGCCGGTCGCATTTGTATTTCGTAAAAGGTCTATCCTTTTTTTATCTGCATTAATGTCCCTCAAACGGTCTATTGATTTTTCCGTCGACTTATCTCTGCGCCACAACCTACTTACTTCATTAGTTATACCCCATTCGACAGCATCGTAAAATGAGGTTTTACCAAAACCGTTGGGAGCATAAAGGGATACAAAATTTAAAGCTTCGCCGTCAGAATCCGTAAAATTGAAGGAAGCGTCTTCAGGTTTGTCATAAGCCCGAAAAGCTGATATCTCTATTGATTTAAATTTCATAAACTCTTTTTAATAATTTCAACAATCCTATTGTATGAGGTACTAGCTTCTGGGGTTGTTTTAATTTTCCTCAAAGTTTTACCTCTTAATTCTTTAAGTAGAATAGGGTTATGTTCTAAGGATTTTTCTATTCCAAGTTTCTTTACACCTATATTATCCAACTTATTTAAAATATGGTTATCTATAGCTGAATGAAAATCCACTTTTTCTTCGAGTATGATTTTTCTACTTGAAAATGTATCGTTCTCAATTTTATACTTCAAACTTTTTTGTATAGGTGATGAAAGTTTAAAAAATAGATACAAATTCCAGCGTTCAAATTGATCTTCAAGTTTATTTTGGAAATGGAGGGCAATAAAATTTCCTATTGGCTGCCAAATAGTTTCTAGTTCTTTTTCTGTTGCCAAATCCACAAGAAAAGCATGGGCCTTTCCATTTCCTAAATCTACTTTTTCATAAATTAAGGAATATTCTGAGAACTGTTCAGCAAAAGTTTCCTTTATCTTACCACTCAGGGATGAATTGCTCATATAATTGTTTTATCGTCGCCAAAGATTCATTTGGCAAACTGTTATCAAATTTTTCATCCAATTCTACCACAGCACTTTCTTTAAAGGCTGAAATATTGATAAATTTATATTTTTCAAGAGGAAATTCAGATGCTACATCAATCTCCTGTCCTAGGTGCCTCATAGCATAGTCATTTCTAGCTTCTGCTATATGTGAAGGAATTTTACTTAAATCTAGGATATCCATCTCCTTAGATGTGCATGGAGAGTTCGATGCAACAATTACAATACCGCCGTGTTCTAAACCTGAAAAATCTAATTTGTGTAAATCTGCAAGATGAGTTGTCCAAAAATCTGCGTTGACATCTGAAAAAAACATTCTGACCTTTTCAAAAATATCTGGCATATCAGCTAAACTATGAGCGCGGTTCTTGGCTATATTTAAAATTGTTAATAACTCTAACCACATTTTCCAGATACCTCTCTTCTGTAACTCAAAATTATTTTGGTCTAACAGTAAAAGTTTATCCTGCAAATGGTCTTTAATGTAATTGGGAGTTATATCACTATCTCTTATTTCTGCAGCTTTTATTTTTAGTATCCTAGTTAATTTAACTTTTCTGGCTACAATAAGTTCTTGGGGTCCAGTCACAATATTGAATATTTCGTCATCAAAAAATGAAAAAGATCTAAGGTAAGCTGGAAGCAGATGTTCGAGAGTTCCTTCATCCTCTTGGGCTTTGATGATTTCAGTGAAATATTTCATTGGTATGAAACCTACTTGTCCAAGTGCTTGAGCAGCCTTAGTTGCCATTTTACTCTGTACTCCTAATATAGTTAGATGATTGTTCCCGATTTTCAAATAGCCGCCACCGGACATTCCAACAATATTTTCATAATTAATATTACCTAAAAGCTGAGCTCTATGACTGAAATTTCCAGAAGCTAATATTCCTTCAACTTTTAGAATGGAATCCCTTTCTCCAGGTTGATTTAAATGATTATCAGAAGGGAAGCCACAAAGCTGATAATCTAAATTTCTATCTATATTATCCTCTACTAAAATATCTTCAAAACCAGATTCTGGGGGAATTTTTAATATGGCGCAATCAACATCTGGATGTGGATGTGGGAAATAATTTATCCCCGTGTCAATATGGAATGGAATTGATTCTTCTAGCCAACCATGATCAGTCTTAACATTTTTAAAAATTTCGATAGGTGTTCCTTCCGCTAAAGGTTCATATGTGATTACTGCGGTATCCTCATTTTTTCTTTCATTCTGAAATAAATGCTTAGCTGTTAAAATATAGGTATATTCTTCTGTCATAGGTTGAAAAAAACATCCGCTTCCACTTCCAACACTAACATTATATCGTTTTAAATCATCTGGCGTCATTAAATAGAGTATTCAGAAATTAACCTTGTCTTTATATTTGGAAAATCTTCAAAATCTTTCTCTTTGAAAACATTTTCTCTAACATACGAGTAATTAAAGTGAATTATTGCTTTTGGATTAACAGTTATAATCCTAGCTAATGTCGCTTTATGGGGATGATGGTGTGAAGTACTATTAGTGCTAATAACATAGTTATCTGTTTCCACCATTTCCAACAGTTTCTTATTCATATTTTTCTTACTACCGTGATGAGCTATTTGCATGAGTTCAACTTTGACCGGATTATCCTTACTAAAACCTAATTCTTCGAGAGCCTGAGATACCTGCGTAGGGTGTGAATCTGCCAGAAATAGAAAATTATTCTCATTATAGGTAAGTAAAATTGAAATAGAGCTGCCATTTTTTACACTAGTATCCTGATCAAAACTAAAATCATTTTTATTTTCTTCCTCAATAATTTCTTTAATATTCTGGTCCCAATCTGTCTTTTTACCACCGGTGAACATAGTATCACCTGTTTTTCTTTTATATTCTTTTACCAGCTTTTTAAGTTGCAATTCCGTCGGAGTAAGCACATTGATAGTAACATTAAAAAATTCAATCTTGTTCCCTTTCTGGATTATTTCCTTATCCCATATCTTATTTTTAAGCAAATATTTTTCAAATTCAAGCCCCTCTATGACACCTGTTAGAATATTCTTCTTATCGACAAGTGAAACATTTAAATCCTTATTCTCCTTTTCATTAAATAGTTTTGAGATGATCTTTCCTGAATTAAACCAAACCTTATCAATAAGCTCATGTGCTTTTTCATCTATTGAAAACCATTTTAAAAGGCCTTCAATATGGTCGTTATCAATATGGGATAGAATTAATAAGTCAATTTGCTGGTTTTTTCCCCTAATGACTTCAATTTCTTCCTTTAGGGCTCCATATTTGTTTAAAGTTGTGTCAAAATAAGTACTTGACATTCCACCGTCAATAAGTACATTTCTCATAATTCCATCTATATCGTTAAATGAAATTAAAATGGAATCACCATTATAAGCCTGTAAAAATTTAATATTCATATTATACCCCTATTTTAATGGGTTAAAATAGCAAATTATATATTCACCGTCGGCGTCAATATAAATTTGGTTTTTGTCTAAAAATTGAAAAAAGTAGGGGGATTTCCAGTTAAAACTGGTATTAAAAATATTGAAACTACAACTAATTTTAATATAATCCCTAAGCTATTTAATCGAAAAAACTAGGACAATAAAGTTTTAGCTGGATTTCTGTCATAATTGAAGCATGAGATATAAGTGAATCTATCTGATTATCGCTTAAAGAAACTAAATTAGTTCCAACATTTCTTGCAATCTGCAGTTCAGTCTCAGGTTGTAACTGTTTAATCATAGTGGAATAGTCAATACTTACTATTAATTTCTTCCTTATAACTTCCCATTGTTTTGTTTGAATTTCAACAGCAAGAATTTCGTGAGATTTCCAGACAGGTTCTTTTATGTATCCCTTTTTTAAACCTTTAATAAACTCAGGTATTGATTCCTCAAAATTCCACCCCAAAGATTGATAAGCTACTTCATGCTCTTGATGTGCCCCTGCTTGAAATAGCTGTTGAGCCATTTGCAGGTTTTTAATTCGATTCATAAAAACGTTTGAAGTGGATAAGCCGGTAAAGGTATACCACGCGCGCCGGATTAAAGTGAGCATAGCAATAATTGTTATAAACCCTTTTATAGCATAGCCTTAAAGGATTTTTTAGGTGGCTCAATAAATTCCGTTTTCAGTGGTTCACCTTGGCCGTTTTTTGCAAATTTTCGGAATATTACTGAACAAGCCATTACTTGTAACCGCTGTTATGCATTGTTTTTATATAACTCTTCAAAAATAGGGTCTTCAACTATTTTAGTCATTTTGTTATTTATAAACTTAATCTCGTCTAATTTACTCTTAATTTGAGTTAAGCTAACCCCTTTGTTTTTTACTAAATTGAAAATTGAGTCAATTATCCCGCCAGCTGCTACACTAAGTAGACTTTTTTCTTTTTTTTGGTTTGAAATATACAATTCCAATTCCGTAATACTTAAAGTCGGATATTTGTTGATTAAGTTTTGAATAAAATCAGATTTTCTTTCGAGACTTAATTCCGACAACATTTTCAAATTCCTATTATGAATTTCTAAAAACTCATTAGGTGAATTCACTAAATGTACGTTTTCAGTAAAGTTAGAAATTACATTAAGTGATTTTATTAAAACATTTTTATTTGATTCGTCCATTTTTTTTTAAAATAATGCATAACGGCGCGGCTAAGCGTAGTGCGGAGGCAAGGAAACCTTTCGTTTCCGTTTGCGCACGAAGCTAAAGCTTATTGTTTAGTTTTATTTTTTCTTGTCCAAAGCTAAATCCATAAGATTTAGCGACTTTATAAATATACACAGACCTTTCGGTTTTACCCTAAAGTCCGCATTACGTTTAGGCATTGTTACCCAACGTTTTTTTTCGTCCGAGTTAATTTTTCAGTCCAATTGGTAAGTCCATCAACACAACAGTTGCGTTTGAGTTAGTTGTCCATTTACACAATCTTGTTAATTTCTCTTTTCAAATTTGATTATTATTCCTTCCGTCTCTATTCGCATAGCTATAGAATCTTTTTCAAAACCTTCAGAGTATCTTTTACGTTTTTGCGGAAAGAACGTCGGTATTCTTGTGGTACGGAGCATAAGATTTTTGTTATTCAGACTTTCAATCGTATATCTTATACCATAATCATCGAGCATAACTCCTAACTCTTTACCATTTACTGAAAATGATTGTGGATAATTGCAAATTTGATTCATTTCATTGTCGAAGACTTGAAATTGTCTTTCATCAGTAAACTGAAAAATAGTTCCTAAATCAAGTTTCCCACAAGCTTTGAAATGTTCAAAAGGAAAAATATTCAGCTCAATTACTTGCCATTTACCATATAACTCAGATGGAATTATATAAGAATTTGAAGTCACATTTTTTTTAGAAACGCAACTGGTAAAAAGAATAATAATTGTAAAAATTAATCGCATTTGAAAATGTTGGGTAACGGTTGGGCTAAGCGTAGTGCGGAAGTAAGGAAACTTTTCGTTTCCGTCTGCGCACGAAGCTAAAGCTTTTGGTTTTGCTTTTTCTTTTTTTGTCCAAAGCTAAATCCATAAGATTTAGCGACTTTATAAATATACACAGACCTTTCGGTTTTGCACTAAAGTCCGCATTACGTTTAGGTTTTGTTGGCATTAGTATTTTTACGGTTTTAAGTCAGGAATGTTATCAATAATCGAAGGTCTTCGAATCTTGGCAAAATCAGGATAAGTATCTTTGAACTCTCCATTTTCGCTTTTCTTTTTAGTCCAAATCGCGACTTCTTTTTCATAAGCCATTTGCCATAGATATAGTTCGGCCGCAAACATTTGTTCCAAGTAGATTGAATAACTCCATGCAAGTCCGACGTAGAAAATGCAAATAAACCAACTCCAGTCAGGAAAATCTATTCCTTTATCGCTTAAATAGAACATTATCCCAGCAGGAAGAAATATAATAAATTCTACAGCGAGCGAAAGTGTAAATCCACCTAAAAATTCAGCTTTTCTTTGTCCAAGAATTTCAAAGCCACGACTAAACGATTGACGAATCCCTTTATTTTCCCAGGCAAAGGCAGGAATAATAAGGAAAACAACCATTCTAATACCTTTTAATAATAAATCAATTGAAAAGGTTCCAAAGGAATCATTAGACCCTGCTAAGGTTCGAGCTACATTCTCAGCACTTTTTTCCTCTGACTGACTACTTTTATCTTTAATAAAAAGTTTTATGACCACTAATATGAACCAAATAGAACTCCATACCAAAGAGAGAAACATTATTGGAACTAGGTTGTAAGAAAATGTAATAAGAATTGCTTTTGCTAGATTGAACTTCTTTCCTGTTTCCTTTTGTTGTAATAATTCTAACATTACTGAACATGAAATGGAAAGAATAAAAGCCAAAAAGTAAATGATTAAAAAAAGAATCATAAACTGGGCTTTATTATTATATATGTCCCAATTAAAGTGCCATTTAAAATAGATTATTAATGGGGCATAAATTAGCCAAACAACAAAGATTGGAAATCCCAATATTGGGTATTGTCGAAATGTCTTAAAGGATGCGGAAATTAGGCCAGCTCCATTTTTTACTCCTTCAAACATTTGTGTAGGTATTTTTCAATTATGAAGATTTTTTAATATTAATGCCAACAATTGTATATAGTAACAAGTTACTATATTTCTATTTTAGAAATACTAATCTAATGGATTTTTAATTTTCTTAAAAGTATTGGTCGCCACATGGGTGTATATTTCGGTCGTCTTGCTGGAGCCATGACCTAAAAGCACTTGAATCTGTCTAAGATCTGTACCTGATTCCAAAAGATGTGTTGCAAAACTGTGCCGTAATACATGTGGGGTAACGGTATCTCTTATACCTGCTTTTGCTGCTGATTTTTTAACGATGTTCAATACACTTTCTGCGGTATATTTTGATGCCTTTCTTCCCTCGAATAAGTAATCTTGCGGCTTCCACTCTCTGTAATAAAGACGAAGATCATCCAAAGCGGATTTTGACAATAAGGTGTACCTGTCCTTATTGCCCTTGCCGTCCTTTACCCTTACAAGCATTCGCTTACTGTCAACATCCGAAATTTTCAGGTTCAAAAGCTCACTCCGTCTTAGACCTGAACTGTACAAAAGCTTTACAATGCACCTATGCTTGATATTATTGGTGTTCTCGATAATTGAAATGATCTCCTCCTTTGATATTACCTTGGGTAGCTTGGACTCCTTTCTTGGACGTTCTATTTCATAAAATCGGTTCGGCATGCCCAATACTACCTCATAATAGAATTTAATGGAATTAATTGCCTGGTTTAGATAAGAATTGGATACGTTACGATGAATAAGCTTTTGAAGAAACGCCCTGATATCACTTTCGTCAATGGCGTTCAGTTCCTTATGCTTATAATGATTTATAAACATTTCAAAGAACGAAACATAGGTGCGCACGGTGCTATTGGCATATTTTTTTAGTTCAAGTTTTAGAAGGTACTCTTCGGGACAACATCTAAATTGGGGTATGGGTTTTCTCTTGCGGTACCATTCCACATCTATTGACTCATTGGTCGTCTTTAATGGTTTGTTGGTCAAGAATCGGTTATAGTTTATCCAAACTTCACCTTTAAATGTGTTAAAGATAATACCAAGGTTAGCTTTAGTATTCTCAATATAGGCCATATTGTACCGTTTACTCCATCTGGGGTCAGGTAGACCTTTGATTAAATTTTGTATCAACCTATCCGGAGAAAATCTGATGCCTATCATCTGTTGACCCTTGATCATAAGATGATATAAGGTTATGGATTTTATATGCGGTGTATAAGAGGAAGCCATACTATTGAATTAATGGATAAAAGGGCAATTTATAGGATAGAATTGATTTAATCGTACCTTAAGCGAATAATGTTCGCATAAACATTCACTTAAATTTAATAGGGATGAGATTACAGCATGAATGTATATATTGTAAAAAGCAACTTACAGGTAGAACGGATAAAAAATATTGCAACTTACACTGCAAGAGCGCCAACCAGTACCAAAAGGAAAAACAGAACCCGGAACGGTTTTATAACAAAGTGGACAATCAACTAAAACTCAATAGGAAGATTCTAAAGGAATACAACAAGGGAGGAAAGGTAACGATACGGTCTAATGTGTTATTGGAATTAGGATTTAATCCTAAATTTATTACCCACTATTGGAAAAATCAAAAAGGAGAGGTATATCTATTTGTTTACGAATACGGATTTTTGAGCAAGAAGGATAACGGAAAAGAAAAGTATGTCTTGGTTACTTGGCAGGACTATATGGCGGTAGGGCTATAGGGCTAATCGTAAAAAAGTTTGCTTTTTTGCTAATTTTCTTTATGTGTTTTCGGAATCAACACTGAATCTACAAATGTCGTTTGCAATATGCATCTTCTAAATCTTGCACTTGATCCCAGAATACAACTCCACATTCCTTACAATTTCTTCTGCCCTGAATAGCCAAATATTTATATAGGGTAGGTTTTGATTTAATACCTACCAACTTCATGATGTCGACAATAGGCAATTTATTCTCTTGGTAATATGTTGCAGCCAGCATCGCCTTTTGTTTAGCTTCTTTACCAAGCCCCTTTTTACGACCCAGTTGTATACCCCTTCTTCTTGCACTCTTAAGACCGGCAGTGGTCCTCTCAATAATTATATCACGCTCCAGTTGGGCTACGGCCCCGAACAGTGTAATTATAAATTTACCGTGTGCAGAAGTTGTATCAATAAAAGGGTCATTGATACTCTTGAATTTTACGCCAAGTTTTTCGAACTGATCGACCAGTTTTAATAGATGTGAAATGCTCCTGGCGATACGATCCAGTTTCCAAACGATTACCGTATCTCCTTCTCGAAGTTTAGAGATCATCAGATCCAGATCATGGCGCTCTGCTTTTGCGCCTGAAGAAACATCTCGATAGATGTTTTTTTCAGTTACACCTTCTTTCAATAATGCATCAATCTGTAAACTGGGGTTTTGGGTCTTGGTGCTTACTCTAACATATCCAAATAACATAATGAGTATAATTATAGCTCTAAAATTAAACTAATAAATTATACCGATAAAATGTACCGCTATTTATTTGAAATTCAATTTTATTAAAAAGTTCAATAAAACGGTCGTTTAAATACACTCCAGGTGTCCCTTAAAAGGTTAATTACGGGAACTACTAAAAGAGACTCCTAATTTTTCATAAGAAAACTTTGGACTAAACACTTGCTAGCACTCGTTGTTTCAACTCTCCATTCTCTATATCATATAGCTGTTTGGCAGCATTAATAACTATATCGTCATGGCTTGCGAAAATAAATGATACACCATGCTCTTCGTTTAAATTCTTCATTAGCGCGACAATTTTTTCGGCATTTTTCCGGTCCAAATTTGCGGTTGGCTCATCAGCAAACACAACCTTGGGTTTTGAAACAATGGCACGAGCAATTGCTACTCTTTGCTGCTCTCCACCCGATAGTTCTGATGGCTTGTTTTCGGTTTTGCCCCCAAGACCAACAATTTTTAGGATTTCCTCAGATTGTTTTCGTATTCCTTTTTTTGAAAACTGTTGAAGGTACATTGGTAGTTCAACATTCTCTTTTGCCGTAAGGACAGGAATAAGGTTGAAGGATTGAAAAATGAAACCAAAATTTCTCATTCTCGTATTGGACATCTCCTTTTTATTGGAATAATTGATTTTCTTGTTCTCCAACCAATATTCTCCCTCGTCGGGTTTATCCAGACACCCTAATAAGTTCAATAAAGTTGACTTCCCCGACCCTGAAGAACCTGCGATGACGCTAAAGCAGCCTGGATAAAATGAGGCATTGACATTATCCAGAACCTGAGTTTTAGTATTCCCTAATTTGTAGGATTTCGAAATATTTTCTAAATGTAATAATGGCTTTAATGACATCTTGATTTTATTTTAGTTAATAGTTTATAAAAAAAATGAAAGAATAACCCTTCCCTGAAAATCATATATTGAAAGGCTGTTATTATATATAAAAGGGTTTATTTCAAGTTTGAAATCATCACCGTTGTAGACCAGACCGGGAGAACATAATAGTTGATTGGTTGTTAAATCGTAAAATATATTTGTACTCAGGTTATATTTGGAATAGTTGTCCATATAGCTGATTTGCCCAAAAAAACTATGCTGTCCCATGCTAATGGGATCGTAACTCGGTAAACTAATGGGTAAAAAAGATTTGAAGTTCTCTATACTCTCGGAGGTGTTGAAATCACTTCGATATCTATATTCGGCAACCAAGATTGTTCTTGGCAAAACATTCAGCATCGTTCCGACTACAAATTCAGCATTCATGTTTTTAAAACTATTTTGAATAGAATTGATTTCAGGCATGCCTTCGGAATCAATTAATCTGCTATTTGAAAAATTTCGATATACCCCTTCACTATAAAAAGTGAAGTTATCGGCACCTAAAGTGAAATCTATCCCATATTGCTGTTTTTCATTTCCTAAAAAAGCATAACTGAAAGAATATGATAGCGATTTGATTTCCGAACTAACCTTGAAGGCAAATGTGGATCTATTAAGCCGTTCTGCGGGGGAGAATATGGCATTCAGAGCAAAATTGGCTCCTATGTATTCTAAATCGGTCAAAATTATCCCCTCAAGCCGATTATCAATTCTAAAAGGATCCTTTTGTAAAAACGGATTCGAAGGGTTCCATACATTGGCAGTACCCCAATTAATCCTTTTCTTACCGAACGTAGCATATAACTTACCCGAAAAACCATATTGGAGGTAAAGTTCATTAATTGCAAAATCCAAGGTTTCATCCAAGGGATTGAGGAATATCTTGGGCTCTGCCTGTAGTTTGATATTATTCTTTTTAAAGGTTCCGACCGGAAAAAAGCGATTGACAATTTCTAGTTCATTGAGATGTAATAGATTATCGGGGTTGACCAATGAATTTTCAGAAATAACATTGTAGGTAAAAACATTTTCATTTATGATACGATATGAAAATTCTGTTTGAGCACTCATAATAGAAGTGCCTAAAAAGAACATCAGTACTATTTCCATGTGTATCGTCATTTTTTTCATTTCGTATTAAAAATCTAGCTATTTGCTAAGTGACGAAGTAGTAAAAAATGCGTCGGTCATATCCGTTCCTTTTGAAAGATCCGTATAGGTAAAAATTGTTTTCGAATCCTTTCTCAATTGATCAAGAATGGTAACTTTCGACGGAAAATACCCTTGGTCAAACTCAATGTATTCAGCATATTCTATGGTTTTGATGACTTTTCCCGAAAGGCTCAACATCTCTTGTTTAATAGGATATTTTGTTTTCGTGTCCAGATAGAAATTCACTTGATTGTAAGCAGTATTGAGATCTTTTGCTTTTAATCTTAGTAAAAGTTCGCCGTCAACATTTTCTACATCTCCAAGGACTTCATAATCGGCTACCAAGGATATTCTAAGAATGTCGCGGTTTGATGCGTCTCCACCTAGAAACGCCTGTTTAAAAGGAATCTTGATCAATTTGCTGGATCTTGGTAGGTACATCCACATATTATCCCCATCGTTCAAAACCCTTCTATCACGTTCGATACTTGGACGAAGAATGTCCAATCTCATTTTTTCATCTTTCTTAACGACCCGCATCTCATAGGTTCTTTTTATTTTCTCATTTTTTAGAATCTCCATCTTCATGATAAATTCCATATCAAGAGAAAAGAAATTCTTATCCAAGTCCTCCAATAGACTGGACGAATCGGCTTGGACCATAGGGAGTTTAATTCCTGAGGAGAGAAGTAGCATCAAAATAATATAAATTGCATTTTTCATAATTACTGGTTTTAAAAAGTTAGTTTATCGATCATAGAGCAGGGTAATCGGGTCTGCTCTACGAACCTTTCGTGTGCTCCAAATCGCTGAAAACAACGGATATAAAAGGCCAATGACAAAAGCTAGTAGCAGGTTTGGGAAATGAAAGAATGGCTTTAGTACACTACTTCCAAAAATTAAAGTTGCCGAATCGCCTAAATAGATTCCATTAATAGAAAGTAATGCGGTCAGGCCGCCAAAAACGATAAGTCCGATAAGTGATGAGATGACAGCTACAAACAAGGTTTCTAAAACGAATGAAAACCGGATCTTTCTTGATTTATATCCTATCGCCAGTAGAGTGCCAATTTCCTTGTTCCTTTCGGTAACATTGTTCTTTACGACGAAGACAATTCCAAAAAAAGAAATTATCTGCAAGAAGAAAACAATACTTAAAAATCCATATTTATTGGCATTGGCTATGGTGGAGGCAACCATGGATTGGTCTTCATAAGACTCTAAGTCCATAGTATCCTTAAATTCGGAATCCAAGATCGTGTTCACTTTTGACAAAACCAAAGGGGTAGTTTCAAGGTTTTTGGAATCGATCAAAACATCGGTTGGAAGTTCTGTATTGACCAATATCTTAACATCTTCCAAATTCATGAACACCATTGTATTTGCCCATCCTGAAATATTCTTATAGATTCCGGCAATCCTATAGTTGTCCATATTAAGACTCCCATTGACGGTTTGAACCAAAATGGTACATTCGTCATTTTCCTCGACATGTAGTTTATCGGCAGCGTTCCTACTGATCAAAACTCCGGATTTTGTAATGCTATCATAAGGTTGGGAGTTTTCAAAACGGAGGCTTGTAAACAATGGTCTTTCCTTTATCCAATCGATTCCCCTTAAGTTAATGTCGGAAGACTTGTTGTCATTATTTAGAAGTGCTCTGGAATGAACCCTTTCCCGGATATTTGAAATCACGGGTACGGCCTTTATCAAAGCATAGGCTTCATCAAGCCCTGACCTATTTATGTTGGTTTTTCCTTCCAATGATTCATCGCTGAGAGAAAAGGATACCGATCCGGTTTCAATCTGAACCAAATTGGCGACCAATTGTTTTTCAACACCGGAGGAGACCGATAGAATAAAGAATAAAAGTCCAACAGCCAATGCGATACTCGATCCAATAATAATATTTCGTGCAGAATGACGTCTTACGTTTCGGAAAGCGACTTTAGTGAATATGCTCATAACTTTTGTCTTATTGATTTATAGACTAATGGTTTATCTGTTTGTCTTAAGATGGTTGGTCAGGTGGCTGTTCTTAGCAAAGTTGATATTTCGGTTTTAGGTAATTTTCTCAAGCTTATGAATACCGCTAAATAGCATGCCAAAGTGAATAGAAAACAAACTTCCGCTATGTCCATCCAAAATATTTTAGGTACTATCTTGCTGCTCAGGTAAGCCGCCTGAAGTTCTTCAACTGGGATGGGAATACCATCTTGAAGTAAAAAGTCAAATATTAATTTTAGGGTAACCCCAATCCATAATACAGCGGTGACAACTAGAAAAATGTATTCGAAAGCAATCGTATTTATTACCTTAAAGGGGCTAAAACCAAATGCCAATAAGGTTCCTATTTCTTTTTTTCTATTGTTGGTTATCATAACAATGATATTGATAAGGATTAGAAAACAGAAGGCGATAAAAATGAGTTTAATGATATAACCAAAATTCACCCAAATGGCCAAGATCGAATTTAATAAGGGGGATGACTCGTTCCATGTTGCAATGTTCAATTCGGGATTCAAATTGATAAGAATTGAGTGAAGGAACGCTTCCTGTTCTTCTGCTCCCTCAAAGTTTTTGAAATTGACAAGGAGTTCCATTGTTTCGTATTTTTCCAGACCCATCAATGATTTACCTTTTTCGTAATTTATATAGCCAATAGGGGTAAGAAATTGAGCCAGACCGTTCGTTCGAAAAATGCCGGATATGACCAAAATAGCATCGCTTAAGTAGCCATTTCTATTATTGGCCAGAACCACAAGGGTATCCCCTACCTTACTATTAAGCTCATCGGCAAAAGTCTCGCTTAACATGATTTCGTCATTGTTCTCGGGTATGTTGCCACCTTGAAAATCTAATATGGAACTTACCCTCTCAAGGTGTTCCCTGGATAAAGCTTGCAAATTGACACCGATGCTCTCATCGCCGGATGACATCATTCCTCCAAAACGAAGTCTGGGAGAAACATGTAGAATTCCATCTGTCTCTTTCCTTAATGATTTCTCTAGCCGTTCGTTCCAATTGAATAATTTTAAATCGGAGAATTGGGATTCAAGAACGTTTAGTTTCTCTTCCGAATCATATATAATGAACTGACCGGAAATAGCCTCCCCTATCAATTGTTTCAAACTGTTCTGAACACTATTCTTTTGTGCGGTTTGGTAGAAGATATTAAAGGCTGCGACCACGCTTAGAATAAAAATCAGAAAGGCTCTTGACTTTTTTCTCGTAATGTTTTTTAGGGATAAACGTATCATGACATTTGCTTATTTCTTAAAGTGATGCTGTACCACTTCAGATATCTATAGCAAATATGTCCGATATTTAAAGGACAATCGACCTAACCAGTTGGCTGGCACGATTTATTAGACCCAGCCAATAGGCTGACACCTTTATGATTTCCTTTTCTTGAATTCGGATGGGGACATCCCATTATACTTTTTGAAGTATCGGTTAAATGAGGATTTTGATTTGAAACCACAATCGAAGGCTATCCCTAGTACGGATAGATTGTCATAATTTGAAGAGAGTAACATTTTCTTCGACTCCTCTATGCGGTATTGGTTCACAAAATCATAGAAGTTGAGTTGAAAATGTTGGTTCAAAATCTGTGAAAGATGAATATTGGACAAACCGCACTGCTCAGCTAAAACAGAAAGTGTTAAATCATCTTGTAAGTAGGGCTTTTCATGCTTCATGTGTTCACCAATATTATTGGCATACGAAATAATTTTTTCTTCAGTAAGCCCTGATTTGGAATAAGAAGTAGTTTCGGTTTTAGAGGAGTCCAAATCTATGCTCGGGGTATTTTGTGTATCCAAATTAGAAAATACAGCTGTTTGCCTAAAACCATAAAACCCGAATGCGATGAGCATTAAACTTAAAATAATACCAACAAAAGCAAAGGCGTTTGATATGGTAAAGAGTTGAAATTGAGTAGCTCCAAAAATCAAGAAAGAGCTTAGCAGAAAGAGGATGAAGTATGAGTACACGATATAAGTAACCCATTTAAGATCCACTTTTTCATCGAACGAAAAGAACGTTACAATCGTTTTTCTATGTTTCCTTAACAATAGTATATCCCAAATACAATAAACCAGACCAGATATCGCAAGAGGAATTGCATAATACTGCATCCATAAAGGAGCTTTTTCAGACAACGGAAAATATCCATTGGAAGCAATTAGCTCCACATCGCTGATTTCCTGTAATGCTAAGAGAATGATTACAAAAATGAAATACGCAGCCAGGTGCTTTGCAACAGTATAACTAGTTACTTTATGTCCGGTCAGGGCTAAAATATATAGGAATAAAAGTGGTGCTCCCATTAAGGGAAGACCAAAACTTAAAATTGCCCATAACCCTTGAAGTTCAAAACTATAAATGGTTATCTGATAAAACACGATTTGTAATAGTGTTACCACAATCCAAGCTAAGAATATGTAATCTTCTCTTTTTTTGCCTTGTTTGAACACTAATACAAGGAACATAAGAATTCCGGCGCCTAGGCCAAGGTTTAAAAAGACTTCCAAATAATTTAGTTTAATGTATTTTCTAAACTAGTGATTTTTCTTAAACTTAACTCTCCTGCTGACCATTAAGTTTAATATTGTAGACAATTGTCCTTCCTTAGTAGAACAAGTTTCTTAAAAACACCATTTGACCTTCAAAAGTTCAAATAAACTACTTACTATTTAATTGACCAGGTATATTTAAACCCACTTTTATCTGAACTTTGCTATAGGAGTGCGAGGAGGCAAGTGCATGACTGACGGATTTCTTCAGATGAGAAACCCTTTAGGCCGCTCTTCCAAAAATCCATTTATCTTTAGCCCTATACGCCTATTGAGCCCCCAAAAGTCTAATCCGGCCAAGAGCCCTTAATAGAGGAATTGACATTTTTTTGCCTTTCAAAAAAGTTTAGTCCTCTTCCCTATGCCGGCACCATCCGAATTCCTCTAAGGGGAACAAGAATCATGGCCTCGAAGAGTTGCTCTTTAGAGTGGTCATCGAGTAGATTATCTTCGGTAAACAAGCGGTTTTCCAGCTTAAAAAAGTATAGCTTGCAGAAAAGTTTCAGATTTGTTTCTTGCCGGATCTTCCCCTGGTACTTGGCTTTGACCAAAAGATCGAATATTATGGTAAAAACAAATTCCTTGGTGAATTCCCTGTACGTGCCATATGCCTTCGGATAATATTTTCTTAACCCGACAACAAAGGACGGCTTGAAACGCACAAGGTAATCGAACACCACATCGTAAATGGATGCGATTTTTTCTAAATGCCCATTATTACCATTTAGGAACGCACTTGCGTCCTTGTTGAATTCAGTGATCAATAGCTTGATACTTTCGTTTACCAAATCCTCTTTGGAAGGGAAATGCCCGTAAATGGTTTTTTTGGAGATGCCCAATAAAACAGCAAGCTCGTCCATACTTATGTGCTTGCTGCCAAACATCAAAAATCTTTCCTTGGCCACCTGTAAAATCTCTTCTTTTGCTGTCATGGGTATAATTGTTTTAGACCTCCGCCCAAGCCTTTACGATAATCGGTATGATTTATTGCCTCTTGATAACCATTTCTCCCGGAGGCGGTCATGTCCTTTTGGCCGTGGTCTTTATTTGCGCGATGGGTAAATATAGGAAACCAGACCCTAAAATATACAAGAGTGGCTATCATATTGAAGGGTGCCCTCAAGGCACTTGTCGAGATATACCCATGACCTGCGAACGCAAGTCCTGCGAGGTGTCGGAACCGAACGTAGGGGAAGACCATGTGTATCTTGTGATCTCGATTTCCCAAAAACATACGGTTTGGGGTTCATGGGAATCCTGAAGGGGAAGATTTCAATCGCGCCCGTTTGAAGGGTAATTATCGGCCTGTATCATATTCCATCCTTGACTCCATAAAGATATATCCGATTTTGTGCTGCATTTTCATCCTTGGCGTATGTGTTCGCACCGATGGGCTTCATACCACATTCCTGAAATAGAAAAGTGTTAAATCCCAGGTTTATTTGGACTTTTTATAAGAGTTAATTTCCTATGTCATCGTTAGAATCGAAATTGTTTAAATTAGCAAGTAAATAAAAGGGATTTTACCGTGAGCCCACATTGTTAGTAGTACATAGAAACCGAACTGAATGGGAATATTTGGAAAATTATTTAAAAGTAAAAAGTTAAGGACGACCGACAAAGATTTTGGCGAAATTGAAAGTTTCAGCACAAATGGAAATCGAATTGGATGGCAAATTAACCGTAAGTTTTTGAACTCAAGTATCGAAATATTAATTGAAGGAACCCAAAACAGTATTAATGAAAATCAGAAGCAGATTTTACTCAATGCGCTGAATAACGAAACGGAAATAATATCTGAAGTGCAAAAAGCACTTAAAGAACAATTTGAGAATGCAGAAATGGAATTTGTATCTATTGATAAGCATTTTAAACTGAAAGGAATATCTGTTCGTGATGATGGATTTGAAATGGTGCTTCAAGAAAAGGAAGGGCAAAACTACTTTTTCAATATTCAGTTTGAAAATAACAAACAAGTCGGAGTTTCAATTGATGGATAAAAATGAGAATAATGGAAAAGTACTACTGGAAATACAGAACGGCAGTTAAATAACAATACTTCAATTTGATTGATTATTAATTTAGGGCAAAAAAACCCAGGTTTGTTTAGACTTTATAAAGTTCATTTTCCCATACCTAATAATATTTTTCAACATTTCCTCCAGAGGGTCATTTTAGGATTTCAGTCCTTCGATTTTAATACCGAGTTGGAACCAGGTGAAAGATATTTACAAGTAAAAAAAATTATATACTCATATCACCCTTGGTTAATTGATTTAACTGGTTCTTTTTAAATACCAGGGTTCTATGTGGAAAAGGAATTTCTATTCCTTCTTTATCAAAACGCTTTTTAATGCTTTCATTAAGTTCGCATTTCATTACAAAAGCTGAAGTATAATTTAAGGCCCAGGCCCAAGCACGAATGGTAACCGAAGAATCTCCCAGATTGATCACCCTCACTAGGACCAATGGAACCCCATTATTAATATCCTTATAAGAGCGGTTGTCTAAAATAGTGGGATGGGCCTCACATTCTTCTCTCATTATATGTTTCGCAAGATCTATATCGCTATCATAAGAAATCCCAATCTCTATCCACTGACAAATTTTCTTTTCATCCAGATCGTAGTTGGTCACCTTCTCTTTATTGATAATCGCATTGGGGATTACGATCATTTTGTTCTCAAAATTTTTAATGATCGTGTGCCTAAGCGTAATATCTGTAACTGTACCTACTAAGCTAAGGATTCTGTAATTTTAACCGTATCCCCTACCCTAAAAGGCTTAAAAGAAATTATAAATACACCCCCTATGAGATTCGCCAGGGCCTCTTGAGAAGCGACCCCAATTACAACGGCCAAAATCCCAGCACCTCCCAGCGCAGTTTGCGCGATGCCCCTTAAAGGTGGAAAGGCCAACGTAGCCAGTATAGCACCCAAAAAGTAAACACCAAAAACACTTAAATACCGTAAAAACTTATAGCTTGTAGGGTCACCTTCTTCAGCAATGGTCTTTCTGATTGATCGGGAGAAAAGAGTTTCTACACTACTTGCGGCAATAATGGTAAAAACCAACACAAAACCTACATAGACTATAAGTTCAATGTTTTTAACGGCAATCCTATACTTATCTTCAGGGATGAATATTAAACTCAATGCAGCCAGGCCAAGTACAATCCACAAAGTGTTGAGTATCCTCTTAATCAGGTTGAGCGTCGCAGGCTCCTCATTGGGAAATCTTTTCATTGCCTTCTTTACCAACCAGGCATTTAGAAATTTAGTTAGCGCCGTTAGAAATATGACTAGGCCTATAACTATAAAACGTATATAATTGAATTATGATATGTATTCCAGAATTCAGCCATAAAAAACATTTTATTAGAGGGGTTTATAGTCTAAGCATTTCCAAAAGTAGTTCGACAGGGAAACATATGTCCAAAATGCGTTCAGTTTGCAAATGTACTACTTGCTAAAATAATCTACATCGTACTTTGAATTTGGATAGGGCATAAAATTTCATTCTATAATCCAAAATTTTCATTAGCGTTTTTGCCCATTTCAGTAAGTCAAAAAGATCATACAAGTTGGTTAAGATGAACTTTAATGAATACTGAATTCCGTTTTTTCTAAATTAACTATTCCCCCTGTTTAGGTTGAGCTAAAGGTCTTAATTCAGAAATCATGATTTAATAGGAATGAATAAAATACACAACTCCAACAACCTAAAATTTATTTTTTATATTCTATATTTTTTCAACAAATAGATTACATTTGTCGAATATTAGACACTATAACAATATTTGTCGAATGAAAAATGATTTAGTTAGGGATCATATTATCCTTTCATCCATAAAAGTATTTAAAGAATTGGGATATGAAAAAGTCACTATGAATGACATTGCCCGCGCCTCAGATAAGGTAAGAAGTACCCTATATTATTATTTTAGTAACAAGCAGGAAGTTTTTGAACAAGCAGGAAGTTTTTGAACAAGTGGCGGAAGTAGAATACCTATCTATAATAGATACTGCGAGAAAAATGATCGGCCCGAGCCGGAGCATTGAAGAAAACCTTACAAACTACAATAAGGGCAAACTATCCAGCTTAATAAGTAAAACAAAGGAATATACCTATTTAGTAGAAGACATCAGACAAGATTTAAACCTTTCCCATTCCCTGTTTATGAAATTAAGGCATATAGAAACAGAAATTTTTCACAACATAATCAACTGGGGGTTGGAAAACAAAGAAATCGCTCCAATTGAGCCAGAGAACATTCAATTTTTAGCCATGACAATGGTGACTGCCTACAACAGTTTGGAAAAAGAAATACTGCTTTATGGAACCATTGATGATATGTTAATTAGGCTTAAGTGGCTGGTAAATACTCTTATAAAAGGTTTAAAATATGACAACTAAAATAAATCCTCAACATTTAAAATTAGAACAAATGCGCCCGTTGTACCCCATTATTTTGACTTGCACCATTATGGCACTCCTTCAAAGCTGTAAAACAGAGCATAAAGAACATGAAGTTCAACCTATTGAGGTCAGAACGTTGGTTCTAGGTAGCCAGCCTTCAAAAGATACCGAGAATACCTTTTCTGCCACGGGTAGGATGGCGGCGGACAAAAGTGTAAAGCCCAGTTTTCAGGTATCTGGAACTATTGAACAATTTCCGGTAAGCATGGGCGATTTTGTAAAAGAGGGAAGCCTTATTGCCAGGATAACTGCCACAACCTATAAAAAACAGTACGAAACCCGAAAAGCACAGGCAGAGATGGCGCAGGATACGTATGCGAGGGTACAGGAGGTTTATGAAAAAGGCAGTATCGCGGAAGTAAGGATGGTAGAGGCTCGCTCAAATTATAAACAGGCTCGGGCAGATGCAGAAGCCAGTTATCAAAATGTAAAGCATACCATGATCACCGCCCCCTTTGATGGTTATGTAGGAAAAAAAATGATGGAGGCCGGGGACTTGGCCTCACCAGGGCAACCTATTGTCCAATTTTTTGACATCGATAGGTTAAAAGCCATTATTCCAATTCCGGATGAGGATGTAAACCAATACAAAACCGGCGATAGGGCCATTGTAAAAGTTGATGTGCTGGATAAAGAATATGAAGGTGAAATAACCGAAATATCCATACAGGCAGACACCTCAAACCCTTCTTATACTGCAAAAATAAGCATCCCTAACCCTGAGAGGGAGGTAAAACCCGGAATGGCGTGCACCGTTTCCATACCAGAAGAGCAAAAAACCGCTCAAGGTGGCCTGGCTGCGATCATAATACCGGTAGAAACCGTATCGGTGACCGAAGAGGGTCAAAATTTTGTATACCTCGTAAATTCTCAAAACAGGGCAGAAAGACGTATGGTCAAAACAGGTGCGTTATATAATAATGACATCTCCATAACCCAAGGCCTGCAAAAGGGGGACCGGGTGATAACCTCGGGCTATCATAAACTTACCGAAAATACCCCGGTCACCGTTACTAACGAAAATTAAGTTTCTTATTTTATGAAAAAACAAGTTTCAATGATCGAATGGGCCATTAAGAACAAAGCCTTTCCATTGGCAATGGTTTTTGTTTTCGTGGTGGTGGGCCTATTGGGGCTGTTCAATATGTCCCGCAATGAATTTCCTGAGTTTACCGTTAAACAGGGGCTTGTAATAGGTCTTTACCCCGGTGCCGATTCTAAAGAGGTTGAGGAGCAGCTTACCAGTAAGGTTGAGGGCTTTTTATTTGGATATAATGAAGTGGACAAAGAAAAAACCTATTCCTATTCCCGGGATGGAGAAATGTATGTTTATGTAGAAGTCTCCAGTAACGTGGGGAGGAATGAGACCGTGCAATTTTGGAACAAGCTTAAAAATGACATGCTCATATTTCAGCAACAAAATGTTCCTCCAGGGGTGAAGGGTATCGTGGTGAACAGTGATTTTGGAAATACCGCTGCCATGATCCTCTCAATAGAGTCCAAAACCAGGCCCTATAAAGATTTACAGCAACATGTAGAGGAAATAGAAGACCGGCTCCGTCAGGTCGAGGGTATGGCAAAAATAAGCCATTCCGGAGGGCTTACGCAGCAAATTGCAGTCTATGTAGATCAAAACAAACTGGCACAATATGGTATAAGCCCGGGCAATCTAATGGAAAGTTTGCAATCGCAAGGTACCATAAGGTCAAGCGGGACTTTAAAATCCCCAACATTCAACAGGCCCGTACATATGGATGTATTCCTGAAAAATGTTACGGACATCGCCCAGCATATCGTAAGCACGGATGAAAACGGCGGTTCCATCCGTATAAAGGACATTGCCGAGATAAAAAAGGAATACGAAGATCCCGATTCTTATATTACCACCAATGGCACCAAGGCCATGATCATAACCTTAGAGATGACCTCTGGTGACAACATTGTGCAATTTGGGGACCGTATAGATGAACAGCTCAATGGTATCAAAACGCAGCTTCCCAGCGATATTCAATTAAGAAAAATTGCCAACCAGCCCGAGGTTGTAAACCATTCCATAAGCCATTTTTTAAAAGAATTCGGTTTTGCGCTCCTGGGGGTGATCATTGTAACCCTCTTCCTACTGCCGTTTCGGGTAGCAGCAGTTGCAGCGGCCACTATCCCCATCACCATCCTGTCCACACTTGGCCTTATGTACATGCTGGGGATGGAACTCAATATTGTGACCCTGGCAGCATTGATCGTTGTGCTGGGTATTGTGGTTGATGACCCCATTGTTGTGATAGATAACCACGTGGAAAAACTGGACGAGGGTGAATCGGTCTGGAAAGCGGCCGTAAACAGTGCCAAAGAACTTTTCCCCTCTGTATTTACCGCAACCCTTGCCATTTCCGCCACGTTCTTGCCACTGGTATTTTTTATGACAGGAACAGCCAAGGATTTTCTAAGTACGTTCCCCTACACCATCATGATTGCACTGTTCCTTTCGCTTGCCATTTCTGTACTGCTCGTACCATTTTTCAATACGTTATTCCTTAAAAAGGGATTGCACAGGGATAAAGAACCTGAGGATGGAAAAAAGAAAAAATCCATACTGGACCGCTTACAGGGCTTTTTTGACAAAAGTGTAGAAACCGCCATGAAGCATTATAAACTCACTGTGGGGGTAGGTATACTATCTATTGTTGTGGGAATGTTCCTTTTCTCCAACCTCTCGCAGGAACTGTTTCCGATAATTGAGAGAAATCAATTTGCGGTGGAAATCTACCTTTCTAAAAACAGCAGTCTCAAAGAGACTGAAAAAGTGGTAAAGGATTTTGAAAAAATATTGGCAAAAGACGAACGGGTCGAGGATTATACCAGCTTTATTGGCGAGAGTTCCCCACGTTTTCATATGGTATATGCCCCTAACCTCCCAGCCAAAAACTATGCGCAGATCTTGGTTACCACCACCTCGGACGGCGCTACGGAAGAGGCGCTTAAAGCTTATGATAAAAAATATACAGAAATGTTCCCCAATGCCTATTTAAGGATGAAACAGCTCAATATGGTAGCCACGCCCGCCCAGGTGGAAGTTCGGCTCTTTGGCGATGATATTTCAGCATTGAAAAAATACGGGGACCAGATCATAAGCCTTGCACGGGAAACGCCACAGACCATCTGGTCCAGGACCAATTACGGGGAAATGCAGCAGGCCATCGCTATTGATGTAAACCAAGAGGAGGCCTCCCGTTTTGGATTGTCAGGGGAAGATGTCGCAAACGCCCTGGCAATTAATATGGAAGGGCTGAATGCCACCCAAGTTTGGGACGGAGATTATGCCATTAACGTAAAGATAAAATCTAAGGACCATAAAGATCAAAAGGTTTCTACATTAAGGCAGCTATCGATCATCTCGCCAGAAACGGGCAAAGACGTCTCGTTACGCCAAGTGGCCGACATAACCCCCTCCTGGGAGCAGGAACAGATCGTAAGGCGTAACGGTATGCGCTGTCTGACCGTGCGTGTGGATATAGAAAAAGGGGCCGTGGCAAATGAAGTACTGAACAATATCCGCCTTAAAATCGATGACCTGGCAATCCCCGAATCCATTACCATAGATTATGGAGGGGAATATGAATTGGCCCAAGAAAACCTGTTACCAATGGGCATCTCTTTATTAATTAGCATTGCTATCATTTTCCTGATCCTACTCTGGCATTTTAAAGCTTTTAAACAAGCCCTATTAAGCTTTATCACCATGCCATTAAGCATCTTTGGCGCTGCATTAGGTTTAATATTAATGCAGTATCCTTTTGGGTTCACGTCTTTTCTGGGGCTTTTGGCCCTCTGTGGTATAGTGGTCAGGAATGGTATTATTCTAATAGATTTTGCCAATGAGTTGCGGTGGTACCACGACTATTCCGTATATAAAGCTGCCATTCATGCTGCCCAACGGAGAATGAGGCCAATTTTCCTAACTTCTTCCGCTGCCGCCGTTGGGGTCACCCCAATGATCATAAGCAGATCCTCTTTATGGGGGCCATTAGGTACGGTAATCGCATTTGGTTTAATGTTGTCCATGGTTCTTACCCTATTTGTTTTACCGGTATTATACTGGTTGTTCTTCAAGAACGAAAAAAAAGAAGATGAAGAAATACCAGAAACTAATAAAAATGTTTAATAATAGTATGAAAAACATGCAACTTAACAACAGTACACTGGTCATAACCTGGTGCATTTTAGGTTTTTTGTCATGCGGAAACTTATTTGCACAACAAAAACTCAATTTGAAGGAGCTTAAGGAAGCCGCCCTGTCCTATAGCAATGATATTAAAAATGGAAAGATAAGGATCGAACAGGCCGAAGCGGCAAAACGTGAAGCCATAGCCAATTATTTTCCCCAAATAAGTGCTACGGGAATTGGAATTTATGGTTTTGACGATATTATAACCCCCATACCCGATGTGCTACCAAAGGGTATCGATAATTTTTACCAGGCCGGTGCCATGGCCACGGAAGTCCTTTATTCCGGTGGCAAAATCAGGAATTCAAGCAATTTGGCCAGCCTTCAGGCAGAAATTAGGACCATACAGGCCGAGCAGGCCATAGATTCCGTGATCTTAAACACAGAACAAAAGTACTGGGAACTGGTTCAAGCACAAGAACAGCTCATATCCATAGAGGCAAGCAAAACGTATCTGGATGAATTATTAAAACAGCAACAGGACCTGTTAGCGGCCGGGCTCATTGCCAAAAATCAATTGCTCAAGGTCAGGGTAAACCGGAGCCAGGTACTCTTACAACAGAGCAAGTTGGGCAATCAACGCAAACTGGCGCTGCTTGATCTTGGCCTATATGTAGGAAAAGTTTATGATACTACCGCTGTGGCAGCAGAAACCATACAACAAATAACCCCTCTCAACCTTAAATATGCCGAGCCAGACCTGGATTTGAAAAATAACAATTATTATAAACTGCTTGAAAAATCCATTACAGCATCACAACTACAGTCTAAAAGTACCAGGGCAGACTTGCTCCCCCAGGTTTCAGTCGGGGTCAACGCAGGTTATTTTGGGTCGTTCAACAATGTCTTTGAAAGCACCTTCTCCCCTATTGCATTCGGTATAGTGAGCATACCGATATCCGATTGGTGGGGGGCCGGCCGCCAAAAGGTAAAGCAAAGGGAACTGGATGAACAGATCGCGCAAAACAATTTTGAAGATAACAAGGACGAGCTTACAATAGGCATCCTTAAATCCTGGTATAGCCTTATGGATGCCGATAAGCAGATTGATTATGCTGAGGAAAACAGGGCTTATGCCGAGGAAAACCTAAAAGTACAACGCGATAATTATAACAGTGGTCTCAACAATCTTGCCGATCTGTTGGATGCCCAACAACAGAAAGAAATGGCAGAAACGGAATATGTCGATGCTTATGCCAACTATAGAATAGCGGAATCCAGGTATATATTCATAACCGACAGTTTAAAAGATTAGCAAAGAGTCAATGTTTGATCCTTTTTCCATATAATACATATAAATATGAATACTTAAAAAGATGTCCATCCTGAGCCTTGCCTACCGATATCCCATTTTAAGACTGTTTTTTAGGCAGGTACTATTTTGGCTGATAGCCTATGGGGTTCTCCTGGTCATCCTTTATAACACGGCCCAAATGGTAATCACACCGTTGGACTTGACCTGGAATATAAAGTTTTCAAACCTTTTCCTCTTTTTTATGGGCTTTGGGTTTTTGATCGGGACAGTTCTTTCCTTGGTGGAAGGCCTACTGAAAATGCTGCAATTTAAAAGCAGGTCTCTGGCCTTTGATATTTTGATCAGGACCTCATTTTATTTCATAGTATTATGGCTCATTTTGAACATTATTAAAAATGTATTGAATGACTATAATTACTTATTCATGAGTAATTATCCGGTAACAACATTAAAACCCGGAAATTTCAATATTATTATACTCACCTATACCTTATTTATGTTTGCTATAGTAAGCTTTATAAATGAAATGGTGAATAAGAACAGCCCAGGGTTTACCATGCCCTTGATTCTTGGCAAATATCGGTTCCCCCGCGAAGAAAGAAGGGTCTTTGTATTTCTGGATCTAAAAGGTTCTACTCATTTGGCCGAAGAACTGGGACATCTCAAGTATAGCAGTTTTATTCAAGAAAGCATCATGGAGATCAACCAGGTAGCCAAAAAATTTAAGGCACATATTTACCAGTACGTTGGCGATGAGATCGTACTTACCTGGAAAGTAAAACATTTCAACTCGTTATATGCCATTAAATTCTTGTTTGCCGTACATCAAAGACTGGAAAAAAAAGGGGATCATTTTAAGTCCGTCTATGCATCAGTGCCCATTTTCCGGGCCGGTGTCCACGAGGGGATCGTCACAGCTATCGAAATTGGGGATTTAAAGAGGGAAATTGCCTTTCACGGCGATACCATGAATGTTTGTTCAAGGGTTCAGGGGCTCTGCAAAATTTTTAACAGGAAAATCCTGATATCCGGGCAGGTTAACCAAAATAGGGAAATAGCCCGGAACTTTAAGGTTATTCCGTTGGGCCATCAATTGCTGGAAGGACGGGAAAACCCCGTAGAGGTCTTCGCCGTTGAGGAGTGATCCTGGGCACTACCCATAACCAAATACAAACCTATAGTGATACCTTTTTTCTTTAAGTCTGCATCCCTGATCATATTCTTGATTATTTTACTGGTCGTTAGCCTATTCCTTTTATCGGATATAAAGATCGTCCGGAAAACTTTAAAAAGGATCAGAATTAAATTTACACATATATATTCAAAACACAAATCAAATAATGAATAGATCAATTATAATTATTGGAGCCGTTTTCTTCTGCCTAAACCTTGCCGCTCAACGTCCCGTAGATTCATTGCAACAAAAAGCAGTACAGGGCATCAAAGAAAGATTTCCACGGGAACGGGTCCTTAATTTTGAATACGGCCAGAGCCATAGCCGCGATTTTGAATCCGAGCTGTTGGGAGAAAATTTTTAGGAAGGTGAAGTAAAATCGCAGCGTAGCTTTAATGTAACTGCAAATGTCCCCATTTATAAATTCAGAAATGGGGGCTTAAGGGATCATTAAACTATCAGTTTAATGAGTTTGAATTTGATGACCTTCAGAACACTTCGCCCGAGATGTCTTTGAACACAACGGCATAGTGGATTTTCATAATTTCACTGCCGCCCTAAGCTCAACGTATTTTTCGACCTTGTTCAGAAAACCTATGATCTATAGTGCATCGCTTATCATTGATGGTAACGATGAAGGTTTGGAAAGGCTAAAGGGATTGATAGGACTTTCCTTCATACTGAAAAGGACCGAAAGGACAACGCTTACATTGGGCGCTATCGTATTTATCGACCCTACCTCGCAACTACCATTCTTTCCCACGTTTTCCTATAACCACCACTTTAAAAGTTCAAAATGGGAAGTGGATTTTATCCTTCCGCAACGTTTATTGCTGAGAAGGCCCGTGGGGGAGAATGGGCGTTTTTCGTTGGGAAGTACCTTTGGCGCAACGGGATTTTATGTGAATGTTGACAGTCCGGGTTTTGCACATGTTTTTGAGTACAGCCAACTGGAAATAAAGTCTGACGTTATTTACGAGCATCGACTAAGTGATTTTCTAACAGGGACATTTCAGGGGGGTATTCAGCATTTTATTAGCAATCGTTTAACAGAAAAAGGCGAGCCGACCGATGATTTCATCTATGAGAACGATCAAAATCCAACGGGTTATTTTCAGGTGGGGCTTTCAATCGACCCTTTTGCCGGGAAGAAAAAATAAATCAATAGTATATTTGAGCGTAAAAGACTGCCCATACAAGTCCTATTAAAAATGTAAATAATGCGAACTTAATCATGGCTTGTTTAAACCTTATGGCGCGCCCCAAAAAGTAAAGGTCCAGGATCATTTCATCATAAATGGATTTTCTCGTTTCTGTAAGCCTATCAAATTCGACCACAAATTCGGATAATGATTTTTTAGCGAAGTTACTTGCATAGAGGCTGCCATTATAGGAACTGGATTTGTATTTTTTTCCATAATACGTATGGGGCATCATCCCTATTAGGGCAAAAACCATAGACCCCAGACAGGAGTATGTCAATGTCGATAGAAAAAATTCAATTTGTTCCCGCCCGCCTTCTGGAGCTATTTGGGTTGCTCCGAACAAGAGGGATATCAGTATGGAATTTACAGTCAAAACTATGGAAGCCTTATTGTCCACCATCCGTAATAAATTGTAATGGTTCCTGGATATAGTCCTAAATAGAGTATCCATGCCCTTGGCGTCAAGTTTATCATTTTGCTTACTCTTTTGTTTATCTTTTTTAAATATTGCCGGGTTTTCTTTTTCTTCCAAATCCATTTTGGTTATAGTGTTTCTTTTCAATTTATAGACGTCTTTCTTTACGGAATAAAGTTTTATACTAGTTCAAAGAACAACCTTCTCCCAATTAAACTGCACCGTTAGAAAGTACAATTTTTCAGCCTATAATATACTTAAAGAAAATTTATGTCAACAGAAGGTTTTGGGTATTTAAACCCATGTATATTTGGACTTCTCTCTGTTCTTTCCGACCCTATGATCTCGGATGAATGTAAAGATCATCCCAATCTTTTGAATAACCGTTCAGAAAAGGACAGGTATAATAACGTAAAAAAGTAGTGGTTAGGGTAATCGATCTGAACGATTCTTCAATATCTTTGTGTGCTTGGGCATCAAACTTCGGAAATACCTTTTGAAATAAAATGTGATTTATACAAAAGCATATGATATTTAATAAAAAAAACTACATTAAAAAGTTAAATATTTTAATAGTTTTCCTAATACCCCTTCTTACCTCAGTTTCGAACGCACAGAAAATAACCAGGGCACAGTTGTCGGATTCGTTACAAAAATTACCTAATTTTTCCATACATAAAGACAATTATTTTATTACCGGAGTACCTACCAATACAGAGATTAATAGCAGTACTGCAGATGTAAAATATCAGGTAAGCTTTAAGCAGATGATTACAAGGGGCAAACTTCCATGGGAAACATATTTATTTTTTACCTACACTCAAAAGGCATTTTGGAACATTTACGAAGATTCGTATCCCTTTAGGGATATTAATTTTAATCCAACAATTTCATTAGGAAAACCTTTATTTAATAAAAATGCGGAACTAAAGGGAGTCGCATCGGTTTCTTTTGAACACGAGTCCAATGGTCGTGATAGTATTTTTTCAAGAAGTTGGAATCGTATTACCGCAGACTTTACAACAGTCATATTTAAGAATACAACTGCTAATTTTGAACTTTGGTTACCTTTCGGGTATTCAAGTAATCAAAACCTTTTGGAATATACAGGCCTTGCGGAGGTCAACATAGAGCACGAAATAAAAAGCAATAAGCTTTATGCAAATCTAATGATAAGAAAAGGCCTTAATTTTGAAGGAAAGGGAACTATTAGGTCGCGAATATATTATAATCCTTTTTCTTCTAGCACATCAAATCAGTACATAATGCTGGAATGGTATTTTGGACAGGCTGAAGGATTACTTGATTACGAAAAATCGAGCAGTATGATACGAGTGGGATACGTTATCAAAACCAATGAATTTGATTTTTTTAGACAGTAATAAAAAAATAAAAGGTTTAATAGCTATACAACTAAACAGTAATATTCGATTTCATATAAACCTAACACCAGACTAAGCCAATCAAAAGTGTAAACAAAGCTATTTTAATCATAGTTTGCTTGAATTTAATGACACACCAAATAAATATTTACGGTAATCTCATCATAAACCGATTTTCTTTTTTTTGATTTTTTCAAATTCAACAAAAGATTCTGATAATGATTGTTTTGTAAAATTGCTAGCATACAGATGACCTCCTCCCTTTAAACTGGACCGTTTGATGTTTTAATTTTCCAGCTTATAAATGAACATTGAAGAAAATCGTATCAAGAAAAGATTTAGTTTACTTATTCCCACCTTTATTTAGACTTTCAAGATTGCGTTCAAAGTTCAAAAAAAGGCTTCTATAATTATACTCTTCAGAAATCTCTCAAAAAGTACTTATTTCCATTCCTATGGCTAAATTTTTAGAAAGTTCACTGAAGGGTCATTTTTAATGTAGGCCAAAGGGTCGTTTAAATATACTTCTTGAATCTTTTACATAGCCGGAATTCTATTGGGTCCGGATAAAACAAATGGGGTGTAACGAACATGTATCGTTTATCCATTATATTTGGTTGTATAATGAAGATATCTTCATTATACCTATGTTAGGTACAATGCAAAAAACCATTGTTTTAATAATTAAATATGAGTTCTATTCCCGTCCTTGCATCAACAATCTCCCCACAATATCTGGAAGATTTAATCATTTCCAAATACGGACTGGAGAAAGGAACTAAATGTGAGCTTTTAAGAACTGGGATGAATCATACCTACAAGATTAAATCCAGTTCCAAGAATTACATTCTTAGGCTATATAGTTTTAATTGGCGCTCTAAAACTGAAATTCAAGAAGAGCTTGATTTACTGTTGGATTTGTCTGGTTCTGGTATCGCGGTTTCTTTTCCTGTCCAGAATTCCAATATGGAATACTTGAATGAATTAATCGCTCCTGAAGGGCTTAGATATTTCGTTCTATTTTCATTTGCCAATGGCAAGAAAGTTCGAAATCTAAACAATAATCTCTGTTTTGAGATTGGAGGTATGGTGGCCACAATCCATAACGAGGTTAGGGACAGGAGTATTAAAAGGATTTCGTATGGAGTTGATAATATGATTGAAGAATCATTTAAAACCGTCAAAAGCTTTTTTGATGGCTCAATTGATTCAATGAAATATCTTCAGAAAATAAATAGAATTGTAGCCAATAAACTGGGAGAAACAGATTATTTAAATATTAGGAAAGGAATAGTGCACCTGGATATATGGTACGATAATATGGCTATTGCCAACAATAATGACATTACCATTTTTGATTTTGATTTTTGTGGCAACGGGTTGCTAATTACCGATGTGGCCTACTTCCTTAATCAGCTTTATCATATCGAACCTGATAAGAATAGATATGAAGAACTAAGGAAAGAATTTCTTGAAGGATATGGAAAGAGAGCCGAAATAACGTCTGGAGAACTAGAGCTTGTACCATTCTTAGGATGGTCGGCATTTATGTTCTATCTAGGTATTCAGGTCAAAAGGCTAGACTGGTCAAACGTTTTCCTGAGTGAAAACTATCTAGATATGTACGTTGGAAGGATGAAGTCATGGATAGATTACCATGGAGATAATGTAAAAGTTTAAATCAATGAATCCGTTAATAGATGGCTGAACTTAAAGAAACTGATAAATTAATTCTTGAAAAGTTGTTTGGGATGCAAGGCGGATATGTCTTGGAATTTTCAAATTCAAAATTTCAACAGTTTATTGCCAAGAGCTTCAAAATTGATATATATGACGAAAAATATTCTATTTACGGAGATTCAAAAGCAAAAAGACTTAGAGCTTTTTGGGATTTGGAAAGCAATCAAACAGTTGGAAAACTCATTTTAGAACTGATTGAGGTTTGGGATACAAAAAAAACTATAGAAGGTAAATCAAAAACTGATAATGAAAAGGATTTAAAAGAAAGAGCAAGTAGAATTGCGAATAGAATCCTTGGAGTAAAAAACAAATCAGATAAAAAAGTTGGAGAAACAATTGAAGATTTCTTACAGAAAGATTTTGAAGTAGTTTCTCTAGAAAAATTAAGAATTGACGGTTCGGTAATTGACATCCTAAATTCAAGAATTACAGAAATTCAAAACTCTATAAAATCAAAATCAGCATTATCTTGTATTATTTTATGTGGTAGTGTTTTAGAGGGTATATTTTTAGGTGTTGCGTCAAATAAAATGAAAGAGTTTAATCAATGCGAAATAAGCCCAAAAAATAGAACGACAAATAAGGTTTTAGCTTTCAATGAATGGTCATTATCCAATTTCATCGATGTATCTAATAAACTCGGATTAATTGGTTTAGATGTAAAAAAGTATAGCCATTCATTAAGAGATTTTAGAAACTACGTTCACCCCTATCAACAAATGGTTTCAGGTTTCAATCCAGATATTGAAACTGCAAAAATTTCTTGGCAAGTATTAAAAGCAGCAATAACAGATTTATCAAAAAATATTTAGAATGCGAAAATTCAGCGCCTATTTTTACGCTACATTTTATATACAAGACTATTGCAAAAGTTTAAATAATCCCGTTTTCCACTTAATTGAATTTGTGTATTTAAACCCATGTTAAAATATTATTAATGTCCGATAATAAGAAAATTTGTCAGTTATTTTAAATACATTATTATTCAATTTAATGTTATGAGAATCACGATTCTATTACTATTTATGTGTCTGGCTGGCACATCATTTTCTCAAGAGTTTTTAAATCTTGGCTTTGAATATAAAATGCAAGGAGCAGAATCGCCAAAAAAGTGGTACGTTGGAAATCCTGGTTATATTACCATACTGGATGAAACTGAAAAATACAGCTTAAGTAGGAGTTTAAAGGTAGCGAGTAATAGTCCTATGGAAAATCAATTTGGATTATTTACAGGAAATTTTCCAATCGATTTAGCAAAAGGTAAAGGTATAGAGTTAAAAGGACACTTGAAAACTGAATCAATAACGAATGGTTACGCCGGTCTTTGGTTAAAAGTATATGGGCAAGATGGGGTTTTAGCATTCGATGAAATGGAGAACAGAGGTTTAAAAGGAACAAATGACTGGCAAGAAGTCTCCTTACGCCTATTCGTTGATGACAACGCCACAGAAATTGATTTTGGAGGCTTATTAATAGATGATGGCACAGCTTGGTTTGATGATTTTCAAATTTTCATTGATGGCCTAGAATTCAAAGATTTGAAACCTCGAATAACCAAGCCCACAACCGATGAATTGGAATGGTTAAGAAACAATGTTCATCCTTTACTAACCTTTGACCCCAATATTAAATCGAATGAGGATTTGGAAATTCTTGATTCCTTAATCGGAGATGCCCATGTTGTAGGGCTTGGAGAGGTTACACATGGTTCAAGTGAAATATTCCAGATGAAGCATCGAATTATCAAATTTTTAACTGAGAAAAAAGATTTTGGAATATTTTCTATAGAGGCGAATATGCCTGAAGCATATAAGCTGAATGAATATATTATTGATGGAAAGGGAAACCCAAAGGAATTTATTAAGGGTATGCATTTTTGGACTTGGAGAACTAAAGAGGTATTGAACATGGTTGAATGGATGAGATTGCATAATGAAGCTAAACAAAAAATACAATTTACTGGATTTGATATGCAATATTATTATTGGTCCATCATGGAATTAGAAAAAGCCTTCAAAGAAAATCTTAAAATATTGAATGATTTAAACGCAATAAACCAACTGCTGGGTAAGACCTCTCAACAACATTTAGGCTCAAGGATGGGGGCTATTTCTCAAGAAGATAAAGATACCGTAGTCGCAAAATTGAAACACGTAAAGGAAGCCATTGGAAGTATGGAAATCACAAAAGATAGTATGGCCTGGCTAAACCAAAATAGTAGAATCATTGAACAGTATATGGATAAAACTGTTTTTACGAGAGATAAATATATGGCGGAGAATGTAATGTGGATAAAATCGCAAAGTAAAGAACCGAAAATCGCTCTCTGGGCACATAATGCACACATTCAAAGGACTATGAATAGCATGGGGAATGTGCTTTCCGATAGTATCGCAAAAAACTATGTATCCATAGGTTTCGCTTTTGCACGAGGGGAGTATACGGCAACAGGTAGTAAAGGTTTAACTAGTTATCTAGCACAAGAACCATACAATGGTACTTTTGAAAAATTTTTCGAATCTATCGATACTCCTATATTCATTATTGATTTACGAACTGTTAAAGCTGAAAAACCAATACATGCCAAGTGGTTATTGGAAAAACTAGACTTTAGACAAGTAGGGGCTATGAAAACTACAAGTGAATTTTATGAGACTAATTTAAAGGAAGATTATGATTTGATAATTTTCATTAATGATTCATCTCCTTCTAAAATTTTGGATTAAAGTTATTAGATCAAAATTTGAAAAGTAATCATAAATTATATTGGGCCCAATCATGAACTAATTGTAGAATTCTGCTACCTAGACACTCTTTGAGTTCCAACAATAGTCTTTCTTGATTCCCGAAGGTAAATTTGGGTACAGTTAATACGAAATCACGGCTTTCTCATACTTAAATTATTTTTGGAGAATTGTGCTTGTAAATTAGCTTCATTTCAATCTTTTAATAGGATGATTTTCGTTGTGGCTTTTTGCCATTTACCTTAAAAAGTTTAATGCAATCCATTTCAAAGTCATTCCCAGATTTGATTCTGATAATAGTCTTGAATAAAATATTGCAGGTGGTTACTTCGGTTCGGATTGTGCCTCCTCTATAGTATAGTAGTGAATTTATTTACGTGTACCGAGTTCTGAATGGATGTTTAATTCGTGCATCTCCTGGAAAAAAAGGATTATGTTTTCATTGATGGGGTATGAAGCCCAACGGTGCGAAAACGTACGCTAAGGATGGAAATGTAACAAAAAACCGGATAATATTTCTTTGGATCTAAAGATGGGATATGCTATGAGCCGGTGATGCAAGGTTACATACTTTTAGTGACAGCTATCCCTTCCGTTAAGCTAAACTGTTCGATTTTCGTCTAAATACCGTTTTTGCGGAATATCTAGAAGGCAATAAAACCCCACCCTTATTTATACTCTTTAAAATATAACTTACAAGTTAGCAGTATGTAAAATTACCTTTAACTTTAATCATTAGTTTTCACGATTATGTTTAAGGTAGATTTTTTAACGCTGTTGGCAATTTTTGGAACCCTGCAAGGGGTACTGTTTGCACTCTTATTCTGGTTCAAGAATAAAGAGGTGTATAATAAGATTTTTGCTCTTCTCTTGTTAGCGGCTAGTATTAGGATTGCTAAAAATATCGTGGTCCATTTGAGTGAACTTAACCCCGAACTATTTTGGTCAAATCATATTGCTCAAACTTTCATTTATATTGGTATAGCGCATCAATTCGCCATTGGCCCACTATTCTTATTATACTTCCATTCAAGAGGGAATCCTCACTTTAAATTTAGATGGATATATTTGGTTCATTTTCTACCGTACTGCGCATTGGTTATTTGTTCTCACTTTCTCCAATGGAGTTTTTGGGAGGATGGGGGCTTGTTCTTATCTTATATTTCAATACTTGGCTACTATCTCGCAACTTTGAGATATTATTCCCGCAATGAAAAATTGTTTGCTGCTGGGTTAATGGTCTGGTTCAAAAGTATACTTATAATTTCTGCAATATTATTGATTGTGTACTCTCCAGCACTTTTTAAGTATGTCGGATATATAGGCGGCGCTGCACTTTATGGTCTTGGCCTTCTCACCGCTGGATATATCCTGATCTTGCATAAAAATTCAAAATCGATTTTTAATAGTAAGTACAGATTATCACTTATTAAGGAATCCACAACAAGAGAGATTATTGATAAACTCGAGGCTGTAATGGGAATGGAAAAGTTATACCTTGATTCCGAACTTACCCTTACTTGCCTAGCAAAAAAAATAGATGTTTCCTCCCATCAACTCTCTCAAATAATTAACAAAGAATTCAGGAAAAGCTATAACGAGTATGTAAATTTGTTTAGGCTTAATGAGGCGACGGTGAGACTTGAAAACCCGAAAAACAATCATCTCAAAATTGCCGCCATAGCTTTTGACTGTGGTTTTAATTCGCAACCCACGTTTAATACACTTTTTAAAAAACAATATCAGGTTACCCCATCACAATACAGGAAGAAATTTCAGCATTCCTAATATTTAGTTCATTCATATTATAATTTTTATACATTCCGATTAATTCAAAATCTATTTTTGTGGGATATGAACTTATTCCACTTAAAATGAAATTAATTATTTATAGCTTTCTGCTGATTTTTTTTCAATCCTGCTTCTCCCAAAAATCAAATTTTCATGATTTGGACCCTCGATTGGGCTCTTATCAAACTGCGGAAGGTAAAGAATATGTTATTGGGAAATCTTCAGTAAGGTATTTTTTGTACGACCCCAACACGCTAGACTTTCGTGGGCTTTATAAACAGAACGACAGTTTATGGACCTCATATAGTTCCATTTTAAAGGACAGCTTAGATAAACTAGAAAAACAAATTACTTTCTCCTCTTATAAAGGCATTGCCAGTCTTAATATCAAGGAGAACGCTCAAGATTCCAAAGCAATAAAGACTGAGGAATATATAGAGGAAAATGTCAAGTTTATTAGTAATGGGCTTACTCTTAAAGGAACGCTTTTGCTCCCAAACATAACGCGAAAAGTCCCTGCAGTTGTCCTTGTTCATGGATCTGGCAATCAAGATAGAAATGGATATGCTTCTTATATTAGAATAATTGCCGACCACTTGGCGAAAAACGGTATTGCGGTTTTAACATACGACAAGAGAGGTTGTGGTTTGTCCGAAGGTGATTGGAGAGAAGCATCATTTAGCGATTTGGCCAAGGACGCAATTCAAGGCTCCAAATTCTTGGCGTCATTTGCCCAGATTGACCAAAATCAGATTGGTCTTGGTGGCAGTAGCCAAGCAGGTTGGATTTTGGCCAAGGCGGTAAGTTTGGAACCAGCTGTACCATTTGCATTTTGTATTTCTGGAGCAGGCATGGGCATCTCGGCTGCTAAACAGAATATTTATAATAATGTTACCGAACTAAGAACTTTAGGGGCAAATGGAGCACTTCTTGCCCAAAGTGAAAATGCTTGGAACGCACTTTATCAATATATAAAAACTTCCGATAAAAGTCATGCCAAGCAATTGGACGACATTCTGGAGTCTGTTTCAAATCCTGAGTATCTGAATTACTTTCCACCCCGTTCTTCTTCCTTCAATTTGGCAAAGAAAGAATGGTGGTTTCAAACGTTGGAAGTAAATTATGACCCGATTCCGGAATGGAAATCCTATCAGGGAAGTATTTATGCTGTTTTCGGAAGTTTGGATGCCTCTACTCCTGTCGATATGGTATTATCACAATTGAAACCAGCCCTATCCGAGGTGTCCAATAGGTCAAACTATGTCCAAACGTATTCAAGTGCTAGCCACTTGATTCTTGAAGCCACTTTAAAAAGCGATTCGGAGTTTAGCTCTTTAAAACGTTTTAAGCCCTATTTTTTCTCGGATTTGAGTAATTGGATTTTAAAGGTGACGGGGCATCAAAGTGCCGGTATTAGTGAAGTTATTAGTTTGGAAAAGCAATGGTTAAAAGCTTATGAACAAAAGGATTTGGAATCGATGAAGGAAATAGTCGATGACAAATTTATAATTACGTTCCCTATTGGAACCCAACAAACGAAGGAAATGATATTAAATTATTTACCGAACCAAAATAAGTACTGCCCAGAGATGCGAATTTATACTACAGGCACTACCGCCACCGAATATGAAGGTGCAGTAATATTACGTGGTGTAGTGACCACCGAATGTAAAATAGAAAATGAGAAACGCTATCAAAGACAAAAATATACTGACACATATATCAAAATCAATGGTAAATGGGTGGTGGTTGCTTCGCACCTAAGTGATTACTAGAAAAAAAAATATGTTGATTTTTCATCTTTGAAATGTAGACTTCTTGTATTCATAGTCTTATAAAACCAACGTTATACGTAAATATTTCTAAGCTTTCAAAGCTCAAATAAACCAATTTGGACTTAAATAAACATGTATATTTAAACCCACCTTTAATTAAACTTTACTCTTAACCTGTCATAAATAGTCAAACTGAAAATATCAAAATAAGTATCTTTACTAAATGGCTAACCCAGAAATCAGTTCATCTGAATATAGGGATAGGATATCATGTATTAAGAATAAAATAAACTCAGCATAATAACTAAATTTAAATGGCAGTAGATAAACCAAATAACTTTCTTGTTGGGGAGATTAAGGTTATTTTGCAAAAAGCTCGACAGCAGGCTACCAATGCCGTGAATTCGGCTATGGTATTTGCTTATTGGGAGATTGGTAAAAGAATAGTCGAGGAAGAACAAAAGGGGTCTGAACGTGCCCAGTACGGTGCCCATCTGTTAAGTCAATTGGCTAAAGGGCTAAGTGATGATTTTGGGAAAAGTTTCGATGCTCGGGAATTAAGGAGAATTAGGCAATTTTATCTGTCTTTCCCAATTCGGGACACAGTGCGTCCCGAATTGAGCTGGTCTCATTACCGTTTGTTGATAAGGGTAGAGAACAGCAAGGCAAGACAGTTTTATGTAACAGAATCTATTGGGCAACATTGGAGCACTCGTAAACTTGATAGGAATATCGGTAGTCAGTATTATAATAGAATTCTTTCTAGTAAGTCCCAAAGTCAAATTACAAAGGAGGACGTCAGTCCATCCAAACTTGATTTTATTAAAGATCCTTATATCCTTGAATTTCTTGAACTGCCTCCAAACCTTACCCACAAGGAAAAGGACATCGAGGACGCAATTATTGCCCACCTTCACAATTTCCTGCTTGAGCTTGGTAAGGGATTCGCATTTGTGGCACGACAAAAGCTAATCCGCTCAGAAACATCCGATTTCTTTATTGACTTGGTTTTTTATAATTATCATCTTAAATGTTTTGTTGTTATAGATATAAAGGCTGGAAAATTATCTCATCAGGACATAGGCCAGTTGGACATGTTCGTGAGGATGTTCGATGAAATTGAAAAGACCGAATCCGATAATCCTACAATCGGGATTTTACTTTGTGCGGATACTGATAATGTTGTAGCGAAGTATTCCGTATTAAACGACCAGAGGAATCTATTCGCCTCAAAGTATCAAATGTATTTGCCAAGCGAGCAGGAATTGCAGAGTTTTATAGAAAAAGACCTGTAAGATGTTAAAAAAATGAGGAATTTGCTATTCAACGGCTCATATAAAAAAGTAGTCGATTGCAAGTGTTATACCAATTAGGTAAGTAGATAGTTCAAGCAAACTAAAACCCTTGGATTTACTGCTTTTTAGCTATTTTTACATACATTATTATACAAAGTTAATTGCCAACAGTAAGAATTTTCGAAGGGTATCTATAATAAATGGTTTTTGTAGATTTTAGCTCCAATAGTAACATGAGGTGCGAAACCCATCATTAACAAATTCTGACATAAACAAAAGGCTTGCTTTATGATGTTATTTGTTCCTTAAATTTATCCAAGGCTAAATTGGTATCCTCCTGTGATGCCTTAATACTTTGTAAGAGCTGATTATAGGCATTATCTACTGTGTTTTTGTTCATCACAAATTCTGATTGCCCGTATTTCTTTGGAATCAGAAGATTATCACGACTTATAATCCACATAGGGTTATAGCCCATTAAAGAGAAAAAATGAACTATCTTAAAGACGAGCCTGAAGGATGTGCCTGCTTTGTTGTTTAAGAATTTTGAATAGGTAACTCCAGCAATTTCAATAATCTTACTGAAATTTTGAGCCTCGAAAACATCATCTTTAGTTTCTTTATGAAGCTCCTTCATTATGCTTTTTATCCGCTCTGGGATAAAACCGAAGTCCTCCTTATCATCAACTCCAGAAGATTCAAGAAGTCCTTTGTAATGTTTTATTTTCTCTTTCATATTCAAATATAATTTAAAAGGGGACTTCCTCTAGGTCATCTAGTTTGAAATCGCCAATATTGAACAAATCCTCTTCTATTTTTGTTCCGGTTATCGCATAATATTCCTTTTTTATCCAAAACTCGATATCAGCATACATTTGCTCAAAATAAGCATGGAGGAATTGATGCTTTTCATTTTTAATAATGACCTGTTCCAGTCGTTTTGAAAAGAAGTCAGCCATATACTTTTGATATGTAAAGCCTTTTTCTTTCCCTTCTGTTTTGCTTTTTTTGGTCGTTTTAGCTTCAAGCGCTTCGTGTTTTCTTTTCATCAGCTCCAGTTCTTCGCTGCTGAGACCTAGATATTTGATATAAAAAGAAACTGTCTTTGGAACAAAAATAAACTCATTCTTTTCAATGGCTTTTTGAAAATCCTGAAAAAACCCATGATCAATCATATCCTTCCAATGTCTTTTAAATACCTCTTGGGCCTCCTGGTTCCAAAAATCATGAAGTAAAGGCAGCTGTTCTACCTTAGGAACATCATGGCATTCGTGAGATTTTATTCTTCCCCAAAATCGCTTTTGTTTTATCGGACTCTCTAGAGAATCCGCAAGCACACCACAAAACTCCCCTTGTGAAAAGTTCCCTATAGTATCAACTGCTATTAACTCCTCCCTGTAAAAGGTATGATTTATGGATTGACTCCCTTCCATTTGTTGGTTGAGCCCTGTCCTTTTTTGATTGGTTTTTCCAATACGTTTTGAAATTTCTCCTGCAGTTTTTGTGCCACCCATGCCACATATTACACTCCCTTGTATTCCTATGATACTATTGGCTTCTGCTCTAGGGTATTTCTTTTCTAATTGCTCAACGCCTTGTATTCCCGCCACAAGGGCACAAAGGTTTTCTCTTCCACTCTCTAGAAAGTCAACCAGACCCCCATAGTAAAATGAACTCATCTCATCCAGTATGTTTGCAAATGGGGCCTTGTTAGGCTTGTTGGCTTCTTTCCCAACGGTTTCCACTATCATAGACAGATATGGAGCCATGACATCCGCTTTGTCCTTATCGCATCCCACAACCACAATCTTTTTTTGGTCTGGGTTATTAAGGTCTAAAGAAAAATCTCCCTCTCCGGAAAAGATATAATAGGCATCCAAATGATAGAGCCTTGATAATTTTTCCTGCAAGGTTGCAGTAATACCTGCCAATTGTTCCATTGCAGAACCGCCATCAAATGCATCGCGCAGCGAAGAAACTTTCATTACCAAATCCCTTTTAGAGAGTAAAATGGGTAAGAGATATTTTGTTTTTGCCGATGCCAATATTGAAACATGGGGAATAGAGCATACCGGAAGATCATACTTAATTTGCATTTCTTTAGAAAGTGCCACCAGACCTACAAAAAGTCCCGATGCAGTTCCTTTAAAAAAGGCGCTTTCAGATTCATCAGGTCTTTTGAGATTTACTAGGATGTTATTGCAAATTTTTTCTATTTCGGTTATCGAGGGGATATACCTTGGCGCAATTGGATTACAGCGATGACTGTAGCTCATATCCGTTGTGCATATCTGATAAAAAGAGGTGTCCTTAGGGTTTATATCTTTGTAATACGCATAGGTTTTTGAAGAAAGAGAAGGGTACTTTAAGTCGTAAACCATCATGGTGAAATTTAGTTTCATAAGCTCGTAAATGATAGGTGATATAAACGAATAGGTTTTACCAGAACCCATGATTCCCCATACAAATACCGAACGAAACACATTGACGAAATTTAAAAAGCCTTGGTGTCTTTTTTTGTCATAGAAATAGTCATACCCTAATGAAAATCCATATTTAGCTTTTATTATTTTTTTGGTCTGCGGAAAGCTCTGGTTATTAATATTGAATTGGTCATTACCCAATCTTTTTGAGAAGTACCAAACGCTTATGGCCATTATGGAACGAATGTAGATAAGATACGCTCCAATGGTTAGTGCCATTCCCAAATAGACCGGTAGATGAACTAGTCGTTGCATGGGATACACTAGGAGTATAACGGCAAAACCGGCAAGGCCAATAAATAGATTGACCTTTATTTTTCTGTCAGAATAAAATCGATGTAGATATCCTGAAACTAAAGGCGCGGCAATAGCCACTACTTTTAAATTCATTTCAGTAATACGACCGCTTATCAAACGACTGAGCACTTTTTTTAATAGGTAGGGTTCGTTTACATGAAGTGTTATCCACTGGTCAAAAGCAATCCTAAAGTAAAGTGACCAACTTAAGGTACCGATAATCAAAAATAGAATTACATAATGTATTCGTTGGTTTTTCATACCTTAACTTTTAGTATATTTGCCTGTAAATGTATTAAAATATAAAAGACAACAAAATAATATTATAATATAAATGAAAAACATTGAAACCATTTTATCACTTTTAGGCTTCACTCAGCCTACAATCCTAAAGTCAAAACTCTTTGTGCACTTTGAGAAAAAAGACAATACACATTTGTTTATGTACAAAAGAGCCCAAGACCAAACCCTTCGTTTTTCTTCCCAGTCCGGAGAATGGGATGGAAATCTTTTCGATGTGATTACTTTTCATTACCAGAGCGACAATTCGAGTAGTTTCAATGAGGCGGATAGGCTGGCTCTCTTTATTAGGGAAAATGACTTAAGCCCTTTGGAGCTTGAACCAGTAGGCGAGAAACTATTGCCTGTCCCCCACTTTAATTTGTATAAGCTCCTATTTAGCGAACACGGAAAATGCAAACAGGAAACTTTTAATAATGCATTGGAGTCCGAAACACAGCTTTACTTTTTCTTTATGGATGAAGATGTAACCGCTTCACGACAACACAACATCCTCGGAGTGGTTACGTATGATAAGATTCAAAAGACCGAACAAACGGTTATGTTTTCGAACCTTGATCGAAGCATCTATTTTAGCAACCCTTCCATTTCGTCTTCTGAAGCTGTAGTTTTTAATAGTTTCAAGGAGATGATAGCATTTAGTAACAGAATGTCATCCGACTATTTCTATATCGTTTTTAAAGGCGATTTTAATAACTCCAAAGCAAAAACGATCTCCTTAATATCAGACACGAAAGGGATTCAAAACACTTTTCTTGCTTTTCCCGATAGATTAAAAGGCTATTATAGAGATATCGAATATTTAAGTATTCACGCCAAAGTAGAAATAAAGGTGAAAACCGGCTACCTAAAACTGTCCATCCCTCAAAACGCTCAAAGCGACCTTTTTATCCAGAAACTAAAAGATTTAAAATCAAATGTTGAAAAGGAGATGGACAAAAACAGTATTACGAGCCTTATCGCTATAAAGGCTGGGAAAAACTTAGAACAGCAAGCCGTTTTCGTAGTCGAAGTTGCCACGATTGCCAATATTCTAAAAGGCTTTTTAGTCTTAGCTTCAAAGTATTTACTAGCCGATAAGAATTTTAAAATTATTAAACCAAAGGATGTTTATTGGGCTCAACAAGAGTCCGGTATAAAGAACGTTGGAAAAGAATTTAAACTTAATATCTACGATACCATTGGAAAGGTATACTCCTACAATTGAAAACATAAACTAATTATACAGCCATGTCAATCTACAATCGAATCAGCGAAATCTTTGATATTAAGGATCTCTTGCAGACCAAAAATCCGATACGTACTCGTTTGGGGATAACCAAGGTTGAACTCGATAAAGGCAAAGGCTCTAATTCCATACAAATCCATATCACAGAACAAGACCGAGGTAAACAACGTATTTTGCTTTTCGACCATGACCGCGAGGGTAAAAGCTATGGGCACTTTAGATACAACAACCGGACTTTTCAAAATGATAGTGGTGATATCATACAGTTTATTGCCAATCGCTTGGAAGGGCGAAGATTAAACGACGCCATAAAATTACTTAATAGCTACAACTATAAAATCAATGCCAAGGACTGGAAGACCAGTACCGATTTTGAAGTCTCCAATAAGAGAAATAAAAGTTCGAATACTAAGCCGCTTGATATAGAAATGTTTGCCGATCTAAGAGGTATCGATAAATTAATACTGACAGACCAGCCCCATTATTTGGAAAAAAGACATATTCTTAATGATATTCTCTTACATCCTAAGTTTATTGATACGGTCATGGTTTATGACAATCCGATTCAAACCAAAACCGGCCCCATCACTTTTACCAATGTTCTTTTTCCCAAGTTCGACCCCCAAGGTAATAAGATACTTGGTGCTGAAATTAAAACAGGTGCAAAGACTAATAACAACCTTTGTTTGGGGTTGGACCATCTGATGTGGAACTCAAACAAACCTGAGCATGTAACTAAGGTCGCTGTATTCGAATCCGCAATCGACGCTATATCTCATTACCAGATGAACCAAAATGATAACCTTAATACCTGGTACTTTTCTACCAATGGTAATTTTTATACCGCGAGACAATCATGGTTTTTCGATACCCTAGAAATCAATGGATTGAACTTTGAGAATCATACCCTAGTACTTGGTACTGACAGGGATTATGATGGGTTTATGTATGATATGGCGATATATAATAAGGTCTTAGCTTCAGCTTTGCCTGATAAAGAACAGAACCCTCAGGAGTTTTTTTTAATGGGCAACGTAGCGGGTAAGCCGGCTATCGAATTTCATAGCCACGACCTTGAAATGAACAAAGATGTTCAGCAATGGTTTTTTCATATACAAGACCATTTCAATAATGACTATGTCAACAAAAATGATAACCACCATATCGGCATCAAAGCTTCAAATGATCGCATATCTCTAATTTTTCCCTCTAAGGCTAAATTAACGGATGCCTCCAAACGATTATCGGCTTCCTTGCTACGTAACATACCACTACTTGAGAAATCTCATATCAAGGTGCATAAGGCTTCGCACCTAGGAAAACCTTTAAAAGATTGGAACGCGGCCCTTGCCCTTAAGGTATCTAATGCTAAAATAAGCAAAGGCAATAGCATTAAAAATAAAAAATCATTTATTTAATTAAAAGTATATTTATAAATATAAAGATATTATAGTATAATTATAGTTTATTATTTATATATTGGCCCTGTAACCTTTAAATAAATAATTATAATGAACTCTATCGTAGATTTTTTAAATGAATTAAACTCGGGACTTTCAAGTATTGCTCAAATTTTTGTGAGTATCATCAACTACCTTCTTTTTTTCTCTTCTCTTATTCTAGCCGTTACCATGTTGGTTACCGAACAACGAGGCACTAACATTGGTTTTAGTCTTGGTAAATGGGCGCTGATTACCCTTATCGCTGCAGTTTCAATCACACTGGCCAAAGAAGTCTTTGGGGTAGCTTAATCTAGCGGTAATTGGAATCCTATAAGATATACAAGACCCTGCAACGAAGCCCAAGGCTTTTTGGAATGGATAGAAATATCGCCATTGAGTTTATATGCACGTTGACCCTATCTATCCTTTTGTGCTTTATATGCTTAGGAAGTAATGTGTCAGCTGTAATAGCCGTATTTATTTGTATTCCCATCTGCCTATTTGTTTTCAAATTAAGAGACCGAAAGAACAGTAAAGCGAGCTTTAAGAAAAGGAGAATTAACCGCAAAAAGCCAAAAGTCATTACCTCTAACCCTTTAATAACCATACCCATTGAGCGCATTATTAATAAAAGATGATTATTTACCCATATATGGCCTAGAGGATGACTGCTTGATCAACAAGGAGAAAGGTTGTCTTAGCTATGGTTTCAAGGTTTCATATCCTGCTATTTACCAAAAGGATACAGGGCAAATAGAAGCTATGGCCGACGTATTAGAAGGGGTTTTCTCCGTGCTAGAACGAAACTATATCATTCACAAACAAGACTGGTTCTTTTCAGGTAATAGCTATAATGCAGAACCTGTGGAAAATGAGAGTGCCATGCAGCGCTATAACCGAATCCACTTTCAGGGAAGAAAAGTAAGAGAGCAGTTTTCCTATATCTTCTTTACCAAAGTGCCAGAGAATTATATTGGGTATGAGTCCAACAAGACGAATCGTTTTCTTTTCAAAAAGAACGACAAGTCATTGTCCAAAACCATCAGCACGAATTATATTTCAGAAAAAGAACTCCGCGAGTTCAGGGAAATCAGAACCACAGTTGAGAGCCTTTTAAATACGGACAACTTCAAAGCGATGAGCTTGAATTCAGAAGATTTTTTGGGCACCCGAACAGACAATGGCCTGTTTCAATTGTTTAAGGACTTCGACCTTGGCCACGCAGATAAGGATAAAATATTTAAAGACAACAAAATACTGATCGGGGATAGACAGCTGCGATTTTATTGCCTTCAAAACAACGCCCAATTAAGTGATTACCTACCCTCTTCATCGAACTGCCCGGAAAAGGAAATTCTAAACAGACCGATTTATAAAAGCCTAGTCTCCCCCTTGGGTCTGGAACTAGACTGTGACCATGTACTCAACCAATATTTTTATATCCCTGACCAACAGATTGCACTAGAAGAGTTTCAAAAAAAGGTAAACCGTCTTTTTAATTATACGCATCGATTTTCTCCGGTGCAAGCTGCTGGGGACGATAAAGAAAAAGCCCCTAAAAGTCTGGATGCTACCGGTAATGAAATTTTCATGAACGAGACCAGTTCCTTTATTTCTGAGATTATCGAAGACAACAAAAAATTTGTCTATACCCATATCAATGTGGGCATGTTGGACAAAACCTATTCGCGGCCCAATGGATTTCAATTTCATATGAAAGAGAATACGGCAGATCTACACGACCTTTATTTTTCAAGTTGCCCAGGTAACAGTATTGGTCTACCGGTTGATCTATATATGCCCCTCACCTCTGGCGGGGCTTTGTCTTTAGCCTATTTTGAAGATTATTCTAAAGGGAATGCACCTTTTGGGCAACGCGTTATCGATGTGGCAAGTGGAAATCCATTTTATTGGGATTTCTTCGCTACTCCCTTTAAGAATAAGATCATAACCAACCTTAATGCTTGGGGCGTTGGAAAATCAGGTTCTGGAAAATCATATAGCTGGAATAGTATTCTTAACCACCAGTACGAAATGGGGCATCATATTTTTAATATTGATGGTTCGAGTTCTTTTGAGCGGGCTACCAAATACAACAACGGGGTTTTCTTTAAAGTTTCGATGTATGAAAAGATAGGTTTTAACCCTTTTCTGCTATCTGGGAAAACAGAAGATGAAATACAATCAAAACGAGTTTTTCTTGCCTATTTCCTTTGTAATCTTATCGATAGTGGAAATAACGATTACAACAACGAACTGATGTTCGGAATCTTCTCTGCAGCTGTTGGCAAATTCTACGTAAACGTAAATCACGATTATTGCTTTAATGCTTTTTACGATTTTTTCAAGGAATTTGCTCCTGTATATGCCAAGGATAACGGCATTGAAAAGAGTGTAAAACTACACGAAGTTGTCTTTCTACTTCGGGATTATTACAAAGGAGGCGTCTATGATTATTTACTCAATAATAGGGACGAGCGTTTGGCAGATCTCATGCATCAACGCTATATCACCTTTCAGATAAAGGAGCTCAAGGACGACCCGAAACTTTTTACCAATACCACCTTTTTGCTGACCAACCTGTATAAAGAAAAACTCTACAATCCTGAATTGTTGGAATTTATAAAGTTCCTCCATTATGATGAATCGTGGACTGCTATGGATAAGCCCGTACTGGAAAATTTTATTTTGGACATTATCAAAACGGTGCGTTCACAGAAAGGTTCTACCATTTTTACCTCTCAGGATATCGAGGATTTTTTCAAGTCTAGCATTATTAAAAATACCGTCATCAACAACTCTGAAATTGGGCTGATATCGGACCTAAGCACTTATAAAGGAAAACCTGAATATGTACGCGATATCCTTGGGATTACGGAATCTCAGGCAAATCGAATTTTTGGTCTGAACAAAAAAATGCCTTCAGGAATACTGGCCAATGAAATTGCCCTGATCTATGCCAAGGACCACTTGCACACGTTCGGTATCGAGACCTCAAGGGAAGAGGCCGCCATCTTTGAAAGCAATCCGGATAGTAAAAAAAAACTGTCCGATATTGATAAAAGGTACAGCTCAATGAAACAGACCGCCAAAGATTTTGCGGGAAATTAAAACCACTTTAAATAACATTTATCATGAGAAAACTAGTAACGATCATTGCACTTATTCCTCCATTTTTTGGACTTTGCCAGATACCCGTAACCGATGGTGTTACCGCTGGAATTGCAACCTCTATTAACGTTCAGACTATTGCAGGAAATAAGCTTCTGGGGCAAATGATAGCAGGCCAGCAACAGATTATATCCAACCAAAAGACACTTATAAACCTGATGCTGGAGCAAAATCGTACCGTTCAGCATACCGACGATCTAAAAACTGAAGAGATAGAGGCCTATAAAAAAGCACCTGAAAATATCATCGTTGATTATCAATTAAACGACCTTGAAAAGGTAAAAAAAGAAATAATCGATGCCGCAAGGGATTTTGTGAGGTTCATTAAAAGCGCTGATAATCTATCAACCTCCGATGTTAGGGTGTATGAAGAGAAGATTACTGAAATCGTCAACAATACGGCCATGGCTTGGAAACAGACCAAGAAATTACTTAGCTCCAATGATAAGATCATTCCAGCAAGAGAACGTCAAGAGCTCTTACAAAATACCATTGCAGCCATACACAAGAACGTAACGAAAATCAAATCCTTTGAAAAGGAACTCTTCTATATCAATAAAAAAAGAAATACGGACAATCGACTGTTCGGAAATTAAATCAAATACATATTAACCTTTAAAAAATCGAATTATGAGTACTATTAAAAATCAAGTTGTATTAATTGGAAATCTGGGCAATGACCCTGAGGTCACAAATTTTGAAAGTGGTAGTAGAATTGCAAAATTCTCCATGGCCACAAATGAGACCTATAAAAAAGAAAACGGGGAAAAAACCACCCAAACAGAGTGGCATACTATCGTTGTTTGGGGCAATCTTGTTTCCATAGTAGAGCGTTACCTGGAAAAAGGAAGTGAGGTTTGTATCAGGGGTAAAATTACGTATCGAAATTACCAAGATAAACAGGATATTACCAAATACATTACCGAGATCAAAGCCGATGAAGTTCTTATGCTTGGCAGTAAGCAAGAGCTTTCAGAGGCAGAAGTATTGAACCTGGAAGTACAACAATAGAAGTATTTTCAATGGAGAGCTTTATTTTACAAATCAAGGATTTTTTTAACAGCTTTATATGGGAGCAGATACAGTTAGCCTTTAAGGTGGCTGCTCCCGTAATAAGCGCGTTTAAGTATTTGGCTTTTATATTGGTTATGGCTCGTATCTTAAGAAATCTCTATGACAATCCTTTGAATTGGTGGGGGTATATCAGCTGGTTACCGCTTTCGATTCTTTTGTTTCAATATGAAGTGGTCGTTGAATTTTTTGTAGAACTATCCGCATCAGCGGACGACTCTGTGAGTTTTGCCCAAAATCAAAAATTGTATTTAAAAATTTTCAAGCTACCCATTGTTCCTGAAGAATCGGATTTGAGTCTTTTTGATATTACCGTGGGGTATCTCAAGCAAATGTATCGTAATATGATAGAGCTGTTCGTGATGTCTCAGGTTTTCAATTTTGTAGCGATGTTGTCTATCATCGTCTATATTTTTCTTAAGGTCAAAGCAATGCTTCGCTTTATTACTTTATTGTTTTTTGGACCTATCAGCATTTCTTTAAGCTTTCTACCAGGTAATGAATTTCAATGGTTGGATTGGGTGATGAAATTATTAGAAACCGCGCTATTTATTCCCATGTTGATGTTCATTGATTTTTTGGCCATAAAAGTTCTTGAAAAAGCATTTGCCCCTTTAATAGTTGGACCAGCCTTAGAAGTAGACGACCAAATTTTTAGAATGTGGTTAGGCGTTGCTTTTTTTATCATGCTAGGGATGTCTTATTTCTTTGTTCCCTCCATGGTAAAATGGGGTATAGCAAAAGCTAGCTCTGGTGTCGGGGGGAGTAAAAAAATTGCCGCTGCCGCTGTTTTAGCTGCACGAAAAGCATTCATCAAAGTATAAGAATCTATGAAAATATTAAATAATATAGCCACTAAGGAACGCCTATATGTGGTGGGTGCAATAGCTGCCGCAGTAACCTGCATCATTGTGTGTTTAGGCGCAATGCTTCTTTATAAAAATGCAACCGATAAAGCGACTGCCGAGAAACGCAACGAAATCTATGTGGCCGTAAACGGCTCTATAATCAAAGCCCAATTGGAGGAGGATTTTTCACAGCCCCTTGAGATGGCACACAAAGGTTTTCTAGAACTATTCCATAATTACGTTTGGAGCGTGGAACCCAATACGCAGTATATCGAAAAGAATAAATCCAAGGCAATGGCAATGGGGGATAAAACTGTTGATATGCTTTTTCGGCTTTTGGAATCCAAAGGGTACTATTCGAACCTAATATCAGGGGATTATAGCGTAATTTTTGATGTCAAAGAAGCTGATATCGTAATTGATTACACGCATGATTTACCGCAATTTACCCTAACTGGCACCCTTAAAACACTACGAACTAATGATGTTGTCGTGAAAAAAGTGGTGACTGTCGGAAAAATAGTGCAAAAAAGTTATGGTTTTAGCAATTTTACCGGCTTTCAAGTTCTCGACATGGAAGTATTAGAGTTCAAGGAATTACGAATAATTAAATATAAGGAACTATGATACAACCCACGGAGTATCAAAAAAAACTATATCTGGTTATAGGAATGACCGTTATGGGAATTATCCTGCTTGCCTCGCTGTACGCATTTAATTCTGATCAGAATAACATAGAAAATAAAGCTTCCGATGGAAGTATTGTTTCTCCACAGACAGATTTCAATATTACCTTGGACACCTTAGATGCGGATAGCAGAAGGGCGTTTTATAGAAAGGAAAGAGAACGAGATACTGTTTTAATGTCAAATCCCTTTGACAAAGACAAAGATGAAGGAACAGGCAACCAAATTCTCGATGCAACAAGTATCCTTGAAAATGATGTGGTTGGAAAGCCCTCTAGAAACCAGGTGAACGATGCGCTTTGGGATATGGATTCCCCTGAGCAGCCAAGCAATCTTGGTCTTGTGACACAGGCCGATAGTGAGGCCAATTATAGAGCAGAGTTATTAAAAGCAAGAGAGGAGCGCTTAGCCAGATCACAAGATTATTCTGCCCCACAGCAAGCTATAGTCAACAATACCGATGCAGTTAGGGTATTGGAATTTCAAGCGTCCATTTATAGAGACCAATTTATATTGCCAGGGGACCGAGTGATATTGATACTTAACAACCCAATCACCTATAAGGGGAATGTCTTTAAAAAGAACACTTTTATTTATGCAATGGCCAGCATCCAAGGGTCACGGGTGATGCTCGACGTTAGCAACATTGATCATGTTCCTGTTGGACTTCAAGGGAAAGATATTGCTGATGGAAATCTGGGAATGTACTCTGAGCGAGCTGGAGCGTTATGGCGAGAATTTCAAGCCGACTCCCAAAACGAAGGGA